>OJKY01000054.1_pt1 | contig 104822 bp, 85 predicted proteins | sample 1596571 | NCBI WGS metagenome assembly OJKY01 (sample SAMEA4350170, study PRJEB24818) | metagenome | biome: human; feature: gut; material: faeces | place: Denmark | collected 2013-09 | reverse complement strand
CCCCCGTCCGTCCCCGCTCAGACCACTCGCTCACCCCCCGTACCCGCAAAAAAAGAACCTCCCTCCGTCCCCGGAAGAAGGTTCCTCTTTATCGTAACCAATTTTAATAGTAATAATTCCTGATATTTCCCCTTTGCCGCCCCTCACATCAGCCCCGCCACGCCGCAGGTCACAGCCGTGGTGATGCACCCGGCGATGACAACGCCCACGGCGATGGCCGGCAGAGCGGTCCGCATACGAATATCCAGCACGTCCGCCACCAGCGCCCCGGTCCACGCACCGGTCCCCGGCAGAGGGATGGCCACCAGCAGCACCAGTCCCAGCGTCCGATACTTCCGCACCTTCCGCCCCTTCAAATGCGCCCGCCGTTCCAGCTGATCCACCTTCGGTCCCAGCCACGCGTTTTTCCGCATCAGGGCGAACACCCGCCGCAGCAGCAGCAAAATGCAGGGTACCGGCGTCAGATTTCCCGCCATCGCCGTGACGGCGGCCACGGCAGGCGGCAGTCCGGCGGCCACCCCCAGCGGAATGGCCCCCCGCAGCTCCACCACCGGAACCATGGCCATCAAAAAGGTCATGGCCAGCTTTCCCAATACGCTCTCGCCAAAAATCATGTATGTCCCATCCCGCGCCGAAATCGGCGCGTCTTTTTTTATTTTACGCCCCTTCCTCACGAACTCGGCCATGCCGCCCCCAAAAAAGCGCATGACACCGCCGGAGCGCCGACCCAACCGGCCCGCGCCCCGCTCCGCTCGGAAAGTCTTGTTTCTTAGGTTAACATAAATCCATCCGTTTCGCAACTACAATCTATCCGCCCCAACACGCCGCCGCATTTCTGGACCGCCTCCCTTTGCGCCGATAGACCCTGTACCCCTTGCAATGACAGGGTTTCCGCCCATCTGCCCCCACGTCCCGCCCTCCGCTGAAAAATTATTTTTCCCGTCTGATGCACGCCCCCATGCAACAAACCGCCCCGAGCCGCAATGGACAGAACGGCTTTTCCAGGGAACTTCTTCACAAGCGCCCATCCCCCTCCGGTGATACCGTGCTCCTGAGCCTGTCGACAAGGTGGCAACTTCTCCGCAACGGAAAGGAAGGGTGTGCGCGGGAAACCCAAGAGGGGTGTCCTGCGCCATTAAAATCCTAAGTTTTCAGAACTTCATAAAAGTTCTGAAAACTTGTTAGCGGGGCGAAAAGGCTTTTTCGACACGCTCCTATCTTTATGAAAGGAGCCATGTTCTCTTGTTGACCACGGAAACATTTCGGAAAGCGGCCCGGGATCCGGCGGAGTTCGGCAGCTACTACCTCTCGCACTACTTCACCCGCCGCTCGCCCCCCTTTCACCGCCAGCTGTCCGCCCTGTGGCGCAGGCGGGTGATGAAAAACCGGGATCCGGTCTCGGACTGCGCCGCCATGCTGACGGAAAAGGGCACCCGCAGCGCCATCGCTGCCCCCCGGGGCCACGCCAAAAGCACCGTCATGAGCCTGCAAAACGTCCTCCACGCCGCCCTGTTCGGCTACAAGCGCTACATCCTGCTGGTCTCGGACACCGAAGCACAGGCGGTCAGCTTTCTGGACGCCATCAAAAACGAGCTGGAGACCAACGAGCGCATCTTAGCGGACTTCGGCGAGCAGCCGGGCAAAACCTGGAAGACCGGCTCCATCCTCCTGTCCAACGGCTGCCGGATCGACGCCGTAGGCAGCGGCCAGAAGCTGCGGGGACGGCGCAACTACGAGCGCCGCCCGGATCTCATCCTCTGCGATGACATTGAAAATGACGAGGGCGTCCGCACGGCGGAGCAGCGGCAGAAAACCGCCGACTGGTTCTGGAAGGCGGTCTGCAAGTCCGGTGACAGCTACACGGACATCCTTGTCATCGGCACCATCCTGCACCACGATTCCCTTCTGGCGGGCCTGCTGGAAAACCCCGGCTTCCAGAGCCGGAAATACCGGGCCGTTCTGTCCGACGCCACCTCCCCCTTATGGACGGACTGGGAGCGCCTTGTCTCGGACCTCACCGACCCCGACCGGGAAAAAACCGCCCATGCCTTCTATTTCAAGCACCGCAAGGAAATGCTGGCAGGCGCAAAAGTCCTCTGGCCGGAAAAGCTCAGCTACTACGATCTGAGGCTCATGCGGCTGACGGAGGGAGACGCGGCCTTCAACTCCGAAATGCAGAACCAGCCCATCGACCCAGCCGCCTGTCTGTTCTCCGCCCAGTGGTTCCGGTACTACAACCCCGCCGAAGTGGACTTCCGCACCGCCGACTTCCGGTTTTTCGGCTACTGCGACCCCTCTCTGGGCCGCACCGCCTCCAGCGACTATTCCGCCATCGTCACCCTGGCGGTGGACCGGAACACGGGTCTTTCCTATGTCTGGGACGCGGACATCCAGCGCCGCCACCCGGACAAGATCATCGCCGACATTCTGGAAAAGGAGCGCCTGCTCCGCCGGGAGACCGGTCGGGGCTACGCCCTCTTCGGCGCGGAGACCAACCAGTTCCAGTGGTTTTTAAAGGAGCAGCTTGCCCGGGAATCCGCCCGTCAGGGCCTGTATCTGCCCATTCAGGGCGTCCGCTCCACGGAGGATAAGACCATGCGGGTGGAGACCTTGCAGCCGGACGTGAAAAACGGCTACATCCTCTTTCGCCGGGATCAGACACTGCTTTTGCAGCAGCTTTCCCAGTTTCCCCTGGGCGCTCACGATGACGGCCCGGACGCGCTGGAAGGCGCCCGCACACTGGCCCGCAAGCAATCCCGGACGGCGAACCTGTCCGGCCTGCACCTATAAAAAACTCACATGAAACTTGTCCGGCCTGTCCGCAAACAGGGAAGCGCCCCAAGCTGTGCAACCGGCAAAAAACTCACGTGAGATTTGTCCAATTTTTTACGAACGAAAGGAGACCATCTATGACCATTCCTTACTTAAACACCGCCCGTCCCGTTCCCATGAGCGACATTCCCGAAGAATACCGGGACATTGCCGAGGCCATCGGCCTTGAGGCCTTCACCCAGCTGACGCTGCTGTGCGGTGGACAGAGCCTGTACATCCCCAAACGGGAATCCTTAGAGCGCAACGCCCGTGACCGGGACATCCGGGCCCGGTTCAACGGCTGCAACTACCGGGCGCTGGCGGTTCAGTTCCGTCTCAGCGAGCGGCAGATCCGCAAGATCATCAACGGCACCCGTACTTAAACTCAGCGTATCGAAAAAGTCTTTTCGCCCCGCATGGAGCGGGAATACACCGTCGGCCCATGCCAAACAGCGGACACTGCGTATTCGCTGTTTGGGGGCCATCCTCGAAACAGGCTCGTTTTATCCGCCACCGGCGGCACTTCGCCTGTTTCCCCTTCTTGGGTTATCTCCGCACTAAGAGCCGCCTTGTGGCGGTTGCGCTCCGAAACGCGCCTGCGGGCGCAGTCCCGCACACACCCTTCACCCGCAAGGGGTATGCGGCATCCGTAAAGCGGCACAGCCGCTAACGGCTGCCCTACCTTACCGTCGCAGAGAATCTACCGCTTTATTGACAGTCTCAAGATACGCGGACAAAACTCACGTGAGTTTTGTCCGCGTATCGCCCTGTCGTTCGCCCCGCGCAGAGCAGGGGAGCGGCCGTCGCCCTTCCTTATCTTTACATTTTTGTAACAAACGAACTTTTTCTTTGCTTTTTCCCCCTTTTATGCTAAACTATTCTCGAAAAAACATCTCTTTCAAAGGAGGGCCTTGCCATGCCTCAGGAATCCGCGCCCATGGATCAGCTCCGGGGCGAGCCGCTGCGTTTTCTGGAAACGGAGCAGTTTCAGGAAATGCTGTCCGTCTACCGCAAGCTCAAGCCGCTTGAGCAGGAAAACCCCCGCAAATTCCGCAACCAGCTGAACACCTACGATTTTTCCGACATCTACCCCATTATGGACACCTACCTGCAAACCCGTGCCCTCTCCGACCCGGAAGCCGTGTCCGCCGTCATCGCGGAGGGCGCGGCAGAGAGCGTGGCCTTCGCCTCCACGCTGCTGGACATCTTCGAGACCACGGTGGCGGAACGGGTGCAGGAATATGACGTCCTGGGCAACAGCCCAGCCACCTACTTCATCTGCGGCGTGTGGGCCAACATGAAGCGGGGGAGGGAGTTCCACCCAGCGTCCAACGGCATCACCGTCACCTACGATCAGCCGGACGCCTACGGCAACCAGAACATCCGCTACCGCAACAAGGACTATGAGATGACCCTCATCTTCGAAGCAGTGGAAGCCTACACGAAAAACCTCAGCTGGACGGCCCACCGCCTGCTGATCTACACCCTCATGCGGGGCAACGCCGACAACTGGCGGAACAACACCGCCACCTTCTCCATCGAGGAATACATGGCGTGGGCGGGCCTGAAAAGCCGGGACGCGGCCTACCGCCAGCTGAAAAAGGACATGCAGGCCATCACCGGCATGAAGATCACCGCCGAATCCTTCAAAAAGTACTTTGAATCCTTCTACATCACCCATCTCGCCACGGAAGCCTACATCAAAAAGTACACCGGCGAGGTGCATATCTCCTTCGCGGAGAACGTGCGCCACTTCCTGACCCAATATTACCAGCTGATCCCGGACTGGATGGGCCACCTCTCGGAAAACAGCTACCGTCTGGCCTTCTACCTGTTCTACCGGGCCAGAAAGGCCCCCATCGACGAAAACGGCTCCTTCCGCATCAAGATCGACGACATCATCCACTACATCGGCCTGCCCACCAAGGAGGAGGTCAAGAACCGCAACTACGACGAAGCCATCATCCGCCCCTTCAACAAGGCGGTAGAGGAGATCGAGAGCATTTCCAACGGCTCCATCCATATGGACTTCGACTACGATGACATCAACACCTTTCTGGCGGGCCGCATGAACGTAGGCATCGACCAGACCCTCTGGGACTACATCCAGAAGCTGGACAAGACCCGAGCGGCCAAGCAGCTGAAAGGGAAGACCCCCCACAAAAAAGCGCCGAAGGCCGAAGATTGACCGGGACGGTCTGCACGAAACCACGTCTGAACTCCCCTCCGAAAAACCGCCCGTTCCGGGCCGTTGTGCAGAAACCGCCGCCCACTTCTCCACAGGGAACCTCTTTTCGGGCCGATTTCCCTGAAAAACAGCCGCAAAATGCCCTCCCCGTGGAGAAAACCGTCCACAATCCCCCAAATCTCCCAGTCCAACTCCTACTTCCCCCCGTGCAGTTCCGACCTCTCCCCGTGCAATTCCCAACCTGCCCCCGTGCAAACTCGCTCCCTCCGCTCCTCCTATTTTTCCCATTTTCGTTCACTTCTATACCCACATTTTTTGTGACAATTAACTTTTTATTCCCAAATCTCCTAACTTTTTCAAAAAACACCTTTTTCTCCCGTTTTCCCCTTATTGATATATTAAGATATATTACTGCCCCGGACCGCTTCGCTGGTCTCCGGGGCGGTATGCTACAATACTCCTGATCAGACCCAGAAAGGAGACGTTCCATGCCCGACACCTTCGACTCTCTCCGTCCCCGGATCATCGACTACCTCTACGACCGGGGCATCGACCCCCGCAAGCGGTTCCGCTGTCTGAACCCGTCCCACCTTGACCGGGATCCCTCTATGGGTTTCGATCCCAAGCGCAACAAGGTCCACTGCTTTGCCTGCGGCGCGGACTACGACCTCTTTGACCTCCTCGCCCTCGACAACAACCTCACCTCTCCGGCGGATGCCCTTTCCCTTGCCAGCGAACGGTACGGGGACGGCTCCGCACGGCGTTCCGTTTCCTTCAGCGCTACCGAACCCTCCCACATAACGAACCGTCCCGCGAAGCGGGCCGCTCCTTACGGGGGGGAGGAGGGGAGCGGGGGCTGCGCCCCGTCTTTTTTCAGCGAAGAAACTCTTTCTTCCTCCTATCTCTCTGCCTGCTTCACTCACCGGGACGAGACCCCCTACTTCATCCAGCGGGGCCTGTCGGCGGACACCGTCACCCGCTTCCGCTTAGGATACGATCCCAAGCATGACTGCGTGGTGCTTCCCTGCGAGGATGGCCGCTGCGTCCGCCGTGCCGTCTCCGAAAAGCGATACCTCAACGAAAAGGGCCGCCCTTCGCCGCTGTTTCAGCCGGAGCTGCTGACCGGAGCAGGGGAGAGGGACCTCGTCTTCCTCCTTGAGGGCACCTTCGACGCCCTCTCCGCCGAGGAACTGGGGTATCATGCCGCCGCCCTCAACGGCTCCGGCAACCGGGAGAAGGCCGCCGCCCTCCTGCGAACCCTGCCCAAACCCGCCCCCATCCTCTTGCTGACGGACAACGATCCGGCAGGGGAGACGTGGGCCTCCGCGCTGACGGCGGAATTTCCGTGGCTCTACCGCTGTCCTCCCGTGCCCTACGGCAAGGATCTCAACGAATCCCTCTGCCATGACCGGGACGAGACCGCCCGCTTCCTCGCCCGGTGCGCCGCCGACTGGGCGGCCAGCCAGCCGCCCCCCTACAATGAGACCTCGGCGGCAGGCCGGATGGACGATTTTCTCGCCTACATCCAGAAGCAGGCCGCCCGCCCGCCCCTGAAAACCGGCTTTCCCAAGATCGACGAGGCTCTGGACGGCGGCTTGTACGACGGCCTTTACGTCATCGGCGCGGTCAGTTCTCTGGGCAAGACCGCCTTCTGTATGCAGATGGCGGACCAGCTGGCCCAGCAGGGGAGGGACGTGCTGGTGTTTTCCCTTGAAATGATGGCGTGGGAGCTGATGGCCCGCTCCATCTCCCGGGAAAGCTTCCTTTTGGACACCTCCGCCCGGCGGCGCATGGCAAAGACCGCTCGCGGCGTGCTTGACGGCCGGCGCTGGAGCCAGTACACCGCCCAGGAAAAGGCCCATCTGGACGCCGCCCGGGACGCCTACGCCGCCTACGCCGGACACATCTACTTCCGGGAGGGCGACCACGAGACCGGCCTTGACTACATCCAGAGCGAAGTGGCCCGCCACATCGCGGAGACCGGCGAAAAGCCGGTGGTCCTCATCGACTACCTCCAGATCATCGCCCCGGTGGACGTCCACTTCACCGACAAGCAGAACCTCGACCGGATCGTCTGCGCCCTGAAAAAAATGTCCCGGCAGTATGAGCTGACGGTCTTCGCCATCTCCTCCTTCAACCGGGAGAACTACAACCTTGAGGTCTCCATGAACGCCTTCAAGGAATCCGGCGGCATCGACTACTCCGCCGACGTGCTGCTGGGTCTGCAAGCCCGTGGCGCGGGCCGACCCGGTTTCCAGATCGACGAGGAAAAGCGGAAGGACCCCCGGGAACTGGAGCTGAAGATCCTCAAAAACCGCTCCGCCGCCTTGGGCCAGCCCATTTCCCTCCGCTACTATCCGGCCTTCTCCTGCTTTATGGAAGGCTGATTTCGGACAAAACTCACGTGAGACTCACGCCGACTTTCCCTCGGCGCAACAGGAGGTATCCATGCCAGCAGAAGAACTGAAAAAACCGGACGAAGCGGCTATGTTCCGCATCCTCGCCCGTCACCCATACAGCCCCGAGGGCGTCATCCTCCGCCTTGCGTGGCAGGAGGGCCTGAGCCGCAAGGAGCTGAACGAACTCACCTGGGATCAGGTGGACTTGGACGGCGGCAACATCCTGCTCCCGGACCGCACCGTCCCCTTGGAGCCCTCCGTGGCGGACTGCCTCCGGGAGCGCTACGCCCGGTATCGCAAGCTGTCCAACCGGGTCCTCATCGCGGACCGGGGCAAAAAGCCCATGACGCCGGAAAACGTCTCCCGTCTGGCGAAGAACGCATTGGACAGCGAGGGGCAGGACGTGTCCCTGAAAGATCTCCGCCGGGATTGGATCGTCCGCCAGATCAAGGCCAACGGCTGGGCCTGCGCCGCCCGTGTCAGCGGCATGGCGGTGGGCAGTCTCCGGGGCATTTTCCCCGCCGCCCTCTGGGAGGACGCCCCCCAGCCGGACGTTCCGCAAACCGGCGGCGATGATACGGAATACAGCCTTTGGCGCATCGTCCAGCAGGAGGGCAGCTCCACCGCGGGCCTTGCCATCTGGATGTGCTGGAAGCTCCAAATGCAGCCGGGGGAGATCCTCTCCCTGACGTGGGATCAGATCGACCTGCAAACCGGCCTGATCCGCTTTCCCGACCACGACATCGACATGGGCGCCCGGACACAGCGCCTTTTGTCCGACGTCCGGGCACGGCAGAAGGACGCCCCCACCAACCGCGTGTTCATCGCCCCCGCCACCGGCAACCCCATCGACCAGTCCCGCCTGTCCGTCCTGTGCCGCACCGCCATGATCCGGGGCGGACTGGAGGGCTTCAGCCTCCGTTCTCTCTCCGTCTGGGCGCATAATAAGCAGATGGAGGACGTGCTCCTCCGGGGCGCGGAAGAACAGGGCTATCTCCTCCGGGACACGGCGGCCGCCTTGCTCCATGTCTCTCCCGGAACGGTGTGGGAGCACCTGAACCGCCTGAGCAAGGCTGGGCGGCTCACCCGCGTGGGCGTGCGCTACTACCCCGCCGGAAACACCGTGGCGGAGGCGGATTACCTGCCAATTCTCCGGGCCTACCTCCAAAAGGAGGGCACGGCGGGCCGTCAGGCCCTTGCGGAGCAGCTGCGGATCGACCCCAAGCAGGCTACACATATATTAAAAGGAATGGTGGACAGGGGAGAGCTGGTGCTGACCGGTAAACGTTACAGACTGCCGGAAAACACCCCATAACGTCACGCTTCTGCCACAATTCACCGCTATCTTTTCGCAAAACAGCCATTCTCATTACGGTTTTGTTACAGAACCCCAAAACCTATTTACAGTCGAAAAAGGCCGTGCTAAAGTATATCCTGCAAGAAGGGTTATAGCCCCAAGTCCCGATTCAGATATTGGGTAGGCTAGCCACGATATGTAAATCGGGGCGGAACGCGAAAGCCTGACTTGCAAAATTTACCACTCCCGCAAAGGGAGAATTTCAAAAGGAGGAAACCCCATGAAGAAGTTCCTTTCTCTGGTACTGGCTCTGGTGATGACCATGTCTCTGGTCACCGTCTCTGCCGGTGCTAAGGACTTCAGCGACAGCACCAAGATCCAGTACAAAGAAGCTGTCGACGTGATGTCCGCCGTGAATGTCATCTCCGGTTATGCCGAAGGTGACTTCCGTCCCACCGCCACCCTGACCCGTGGCGCTGCCGCCAAGATCATCTGCAACCTGATCCTTGGCCCCACCACCGCTGGCGCTCTGGTGGCTGACGCCGCTCCCTACAAGGACGTTCCCACCAACAACACTTTCGCTGGCTACATCGCTTACTGCCAGAAGGCCGGCATCATCTCCGGCTATGCTGACGGCACCTTCAAGCCCGCCAACTCCCTGACCGGCTATGCGTTCATGAAGATGCTGCTGGGCGCTCTGGGCTATGATGCTTCCCGCGAGGGTTACACCGGCCCCAACTGGTCCATCGCTGTCGGCAAGCGCGCTCTGAACGCTGGCCTGGCTGACGGCCTGTCCGGCGACTTCAACGGCGTCAAGGCTGTCACCCGTGAAGAGGCCTGCCTGTATGCCTTCAACATGCTGCAGGCTGACATGGTCGAGTACGAGAAGAACTCCACCGTCATCGTCGGCAACATCACCATCAAGGACACCTCCGACGCTAAGTCCAAGCGTTGGGGCAGTTCTGCCATCAACGATGGCAACATCGACGGCAAGAAGGGCGGCGACGGCTATGTCCAGTTCGCTGAGGAGTACTTCAACAAGCTGGTCAAGTCCGAGACCACCGATGATATGGGCCGTCCCGCTACCAAGTGGACCAACAAGGGCGACAAGATCGGCACCTATGCTGATAAGGCCAACCAGACCTACTACAAGAACGTCAAGCTGGGCAACATCTACTCCGATCTGGGCATGACCCAGAAGGACGAGCACGCCACCGTGATCGTCAACGGTGTCGAGGCGACCGACGTTGTTGTTTCCAAGAACAACGATCGTAAGATCTCCTCTTCCTCTGCTAATGACGGGCTGGTGGGCGATGGCTCCATCGTTGAGGTCTACTATGACGAGGATGACAACCATGTCACCATCGTTGTTGCTGACGTGTATGTCGGCGAGATCACCTCTAAGGAGACCAAGGCTGCCGATCCCTATGTTGTGGTTGATAGCAAGCTTCAGATGAAGACGGTTGACGGCACCAACTACACTGGCTACACTGGCAACGCCACTCACTTCGAGTGCGACACCTCCGCTTTCGCTGAGGACGACATCGTTCTGTTCACCTATTCTCAGGCTGAAAAGTCCATCCAGACTGTTGTCAAGGCTGAGTCCACCGAGGGCATTGTCTCTGAGTACACCCTCACCAAGAGCCTGACCCTGGCTGACAAGGAGTACAAGTACGCCAAGAACATCGTGTTTGATTTCGGTGCCGAGAACACGATGAGAACCAAGAACACCTACACCATCTACACCGATGCCAACGGTCTGGTGATCTTTGTCACTGAGTCTGAGTTCAAGCCCACCGACTATGCCTTCGTTCTGGATGCCGAGGCCTCTTCTCAGACTGGCTTCAAGTTCGACCGTGCGAAGCTGGTTCTGGCTGACGGCTCTGTCAAGACCGTCTACACCGACGACAACTACGCCGGTTACAAGGGTTACATTGTGACCTATCGCGCCAACGGTGACAACGAGTATGTCCTGCGCAAGGCTCCCAACACCACCTTCAACGGCGGTACCATCGGCGATTCTATGTTCAACGCCGACAACAATATCCCGACCCAGGGCGTTCTGACCGGCGGCAAGACTCCCGTGCGGACCAACGCCACCACCTCTGATTTCTTCATGCAGAACGGCAACGCCAAGGTCTACCCCGGTAACGACAAGACCCTGTATGCCAACAGCGAGACCGTGTTCGTGGTTGCTGCGTCCGACATAACCGGCACCACTTACACTTCCTACACCGGCATCAAGAACGCTCCCTCCATCGATCCCAAGAACAGCGCTGTGGCTGAGATGGTCTACTATGTCCGCGGCAACAACCTGCTGGGCTTCGTCTTCGTCGACGCCACTGGCTGCGATGTGGTCAATGGCCGCAACGACATCACCTTCCTGGCTGGTAAGGAAGGCATGAGCAAGCTGAAGACCGACTCCGACAACAACAGCTACTACGTGTACAACGCTGTGGTGGACGGCAAGATCACCACTGTGAAGGTCAGCTATGACGCCACCACTCTGGACGCTGGCGTTGAGACCAACCGCGTGTACCAGAACGTGAAGTACAACAACAAGGGCACCATCGCCACTGGCGGCGCCGAGGTCACTGGCTATGATGTTGTTGAGAACAACACCACCGGTATCTGGAAGCTCAGCGGTGAGTACACCATCGGTCTGCACAGCAGCACCACCGCTTCTGCCTCCACTCGTTACACCGTGGCTTCCGACGCTAAGATGTACCTGATCGACACCGACGGTGTCATCACCAAGGTCGACGACGTGAAGGACTTCAAGTCTGACGCCACCGCTAAGGTCATCGCTCTGCTGGATAAGGCCGACGGTGACATCGCTTACCTGTTCGTTCAGGAGACTGACAACGGCAAGAAGGAAGACGCTGGCGCGGCCGCTACTCCCGTCACCAGCCTGGTTCTGGGCAAGGACGGCAGCAAGCTGAAGGCTACCGTGACTGGCACCACCGAGGGCAAGGAGTACGAGATCAAGGTTTCCATGATCGTTAGCGGTGTGGAGAAGGCAATCGGGACTTATGAGTTCACCGGTGCTGACGGTAACACTGTTGTGACCCTGCCCATCGCTTGGGGTGCGGGTGTGACCTACACTGCTACCTGCGGTGACCAGTTTGCGACCTACACCGTGACTGTCTGATATCTCCCGCTAAACGTATATAGACCCTAAGGTTTACGTTACGTCTGTTCCCCCCGGACTTCGGTCCGGGGGGACTTTTTATGTCTCGCCCTTTGCGTTGTACAAGTGTCAGATCCCGCTGCGTTGTACAAACAACAAGCCCCTTCGTTGTACAACTAACAAACCCCGCACCGAACGGTGGGGGGGTCTTGTGTTGATTGGGGCCGTCCCGCTCCGTCCAGAGAGTATGCCCCTCGCCCTTGTCCCCCTGAAAACCACCCGTCTTTCCCCGAAAAAACACGGGAAAAACGTTGAAAACCCTTGTATTATCAGTCATATAGGACTATAATGAAAAATATCTATGACCAGACGGGCCTTGCGCCTGTGTCCGTTTCCATCCGCGGGGGAGCGCCCCGCCTGATTATGAAACTTCCCTGTCTGCTCCGGGATCATAACTTTAGAACAATCGGCGGTTGTAGCAGACCGCTTTTTTAGCGGCTGTGCTCCGCTTTTGACCGTGAACTCTCATATAGGAGGCTTCTGCTTTGAGCGCGAAAAAATCAAGAAAAGACAACATTCCCGCCCCGGCGGCCCAACCCACCGGCCCGGCTGAACATACGGAAAAGACCCCCGTTCCCGCCGCTCCCTGGCAGGGCTGCTGCGGAGAGGGCGTGTTCTCCCGGAAGGATACCCTCATGGTGGTGCTCTATTCCGTTCTGCTCTTGCTCTCCATGACCGTCCAGACCGGCACCGTGAGCATGATCCTCTGTGTTCTGGCCCTCCTGAGTTTACTTGGCAAAAAGCCGCTGTCACGCTTTGAGCAGCGGCTGTCCGTGCCTGTATTGGGTTTGCTGGCCTTCGCCATCATCTACGGTGCGGCGGCCATCTATTCTCCCTTCGGAGCCAACGCCCAGTCCGAGTTCTATAAATTCATCGCTGCCTTCTCTTTGGCGGTGATCCTGCTGGCTCGCTTTGATCGGAAGCACGTTCCCGGCCTGCTGTGGGGCGGCGCGTCCGTTTCCACCGTCATTGCCCTGATTTCTCTGGACATGAGCTGCGGTCAGGTGCTGTTCGGGCCTTTCAACGCTCTGATGAACGCCTTGGGCACGGATTATACCGGTGCTTTGCAGGAAAGTATCGCCGCCCGTGTCGGCGGCCTGTATAGCGATGCCAACGTAACGGCCTGCCTCTTTTCTCTGGCGCTGTTCATGGCGCTGTACCTGCTGAAAAATTCCACCTGCATCTGGCGTCGCTTGGCCGCGTCCCTGCTGGCGGGCGTCAACGCTGTGAGTCTGCTGCTCACTGGCAGCCGCGGCGCTCTGCTCTGCTTCGCCGTCGCCTGCCTTGTGTGGCTGCTGTTGGAGCGGGCGGATCGGGTTGGCCTGCTGCTCCTGTTGCTGGAAACGGCGGTGACCATGCTGGCAGCCGGTATTCCTGCTTCCTCCATGGTCAGCAGCGCCGATGAAACGGTGGTCTTGCTGTGCCTGTTCAGCGGCTTGATACTCTTTGCGCTGGACGCGGTGGCCGGACGGCGGCTGGATTCGGTGCTGTCCACCCACAAAAAGGCGGCGCTGGTATCTGTGGGCGCACTCTGCGCCGTGCTCGTAGTCGGCTGCGCCGCTGTGTTTCTCCATACCGGCCCCTACACCTTTAAAACGGATGATTCTTACGTTACGTATCTTCTTCCGGAGGGCACTACGGGCGAAGTGACGATTACCGGTGATCTGGATGCCGACCCCAGAACCGAAATATATTCGCAATCGAAATTGGATGGTATTTACGGCAATATAACATATCTGTATGAAGGGCCCTTTTCCAAGTGCACCTTTACCGTGCCGGAGGATGCTGTAAATGTTTATGTCACGATCGGCGGACAGGCGGGGGAGACCATCCGGAGCCTTTCGGTCAACGGTGGAGACTCCATCACCCTCAGCTATCCTTGGCTGCCGGAGGTCATTTCCACTCGTTTATTGCGGGACAGCCTGCTGAGAAGCAAAAGCTTCACGCTGCGGGCGGAGTATGATAAGGACGCATGGAAGATCTTCTCCACAGCGCCGCTGCTGGGCCGGGGACTGGGTTCTACGGAAAACGTGACCCGCTCCGTCCAGTCCTTCCAGTATGAGTCCAGGTACGCCCATAACCACCTGCTGCAAACCATGGCCGACACCGGCTTGGTTGGGACGGTATTCGCGCTGGCCTTTGTGCTGGGGGCGGCGTGGCTGTGCCTGTGCGCCGTCCGGAAGGAGAAGGACAGCCTGGCCGCCGCACTGCTGGCGGCGTGGGTCATGATGGACCTCCACAGCCTGATGGAGATCAATTTCTCCGTTCGGGGCTTCAAGTGCTTCGCCTATGGGCTGCTTGCCCTGCCGATCCTGCTTTATGCCAAACCGTTGGCAGCAGGGGGGACTGTCAAGGCACGGAAGCAGACGAGAACAGCAGGAGTTGTCCTGTTGGCCAGCTTTGCCGTGTATCTGGCCGTGTTCGGCGGCCTGCTGGAAAGCGCCCGCATGACGGACCGGAAGGCGGAGCGGTTTGAGACCAGCGACGTGTATGAATATCTGGATTTCCTCCGGGGCTGTGTCCGGGGCGATGTGTTCGACCATGACAGCTATCAGCGGAATTATGTGGCCACTGCCGTGCAGATGGATGACTGGAAGTACAACGGCGATATGCTGAAATATGTGAAGCAGCTGCGTGCCTCCGGCACCTATGAGAATGACAGTGCGCTAGCCCGGTATTACTACCTGCCCCGGCAGGAGTGGAGCGAGCTGTTTGACTGCTCTCTGAAGGGCATCTATCAGGTGCGCTCCAGCCCGGACGGCTGGAATTTGCAGATGGATTTCTATCGGACGGAAGTCCTGTCCGCCATGGGCGCAGACAACGTGACCGCCTTTGTGGACGGCGTTCTATCTTTGGGCGAGGCGCTGGACGCTATGAATGCCGAGGGCCGTCTGGAAACGGTGGAGCTGAATGAAACGAATCAGTCGTTTTTGACGCTGTGCCGCTCCGTGAAGGAGCAAGGGCTATCTGGTCAGGACGCTTACACCGTACTGTCCCTGATGGCCCGGAGCGAAGAAGGGGAGGCGGAGGAAGCCGCCCAATAAAAAGAGACACCGGTTCGCCGGTGAAGGAGTACCTATATGAGCCGATTTCGGAAACAGCTGCTGTTCCTCTGCGATGCGCTTTTGTTCGCAGTGGCAGTGGCAGGTTACAAGTTCATCACAGTACTGCTGCCTTATACCGAGGTCGGCGCCAAAGGCAGCTTCCCGAAAAATGTGCTGCTGCTGTATGGGTGCACCGTCATTGCTCAGCTTTTGTTCAAGACCTATGACAGTCTGTGGCGCTACGCCGAGAGCCGGGAGTATCTGGTGCTGATGTGTGCAGCCGTCTGTGGATTCGGCGCCTATGAGATTTTCAGCCGGGCGCTGCTCCATGAGACCATTTCCTTCGTCCTGCTGGCAGCCATCGCCAGCCTGTGGGTGCTGGAAATGCTGGCTGTCCGGTTTGGCTACCGGATGTACCGTACCTTCAGCATCCAACGGGATCAGCCGGGAGCGGTGCCTGTGGCTATTATCGGCGCAGGATCGGCCGGCGTACAGCTGCTCAACGAGATCCAGCACAACCCTAACAGCCGCTACCACGTCCAGTGCTTTTTTGACGATGACCCTGCCAAGGTCAATAAACGCATCCGGGGCGTGCCCATCAGTGGATTTATTAGTCAGGCATTACCCCGGATGCGGGCCATGGATATTCACGAGGCCATTTTCGCCATTCCCTCCATGGATGAGCTGCACCGGAAGGAAATTCTGCGGCAGTTGGCGGACCGGAGCATCAGAGTTTCCACGCTGCCCAGCACGCTGGAGCTGATCGACCAGAAGCCTATCCGCCAACAGCTGCGGGAGGTGCGGATCGAGGATCTGCTGGGCCGGGATACCATCGAGCTGGATATTTCCGCCGTGGAGGGGCTGCTGTCCGGACGCACCGTGCTGGTCACCGGTGGCGGCGGCTCCATCGGCAGCGAGTTATGCCGCCAGATCGTCAAGCACCGTCCCAAACGGCTTGTCATCTTCGATATTTACGAGAATAACGCCTACGACATCCAGCAGGAGCTGCTGTACCAGTACGGCAGGGAGCTACCCCTCAGCGTGGAGATCGGCTCCGTCCGGGACCCCCGGCGGCTGGAACTGCTGTTTGATACCTACAAGCCCGACGTGGTGTTCCACGCCGCCGCCCATAAGCATGTCCCTCTGATGGAGACCAGTCCCCAGGAGGCCATCCGCAACAACGTGTTCGGCACGCTGAACACCGTCCGGGCGGCGGACGCTCACGGCGTCAAAAAATTCATCCTGATCTCTACGGATAAGGCCGTCAACCCCACCTCCGTCATGGGCGCCAGCAAGCGCCTGTGCGAAATGGTGGTGCAGTCCATGGCCGGCTGCTCTGCCACCACCTTCGCCGCGGTGCGCTTCGGCAATGTGCTTGGCTCCAACGGCTCCGTGGTGCCCCTGTTCCGCCGTCAGATCGCGGCGGGCGGCCCTGTCACTGTGACGGACAAGCGCATCATCCGCTATTTTATGACGATCCCCGAGGCCGCCCAGCTGGTGCTGGAAGCGGGAGCCATGGCCAAGCAGAACGAGCTGTTCGTGCTGGACATGGGCCGTCCAGTCAAAATTCTGGAGCTGGCGGAGAATATGATCCGTCTGTCCGGCTACGAGCCGTACCGGGACATTGAGATCGTGGAGACCGGTCTGCGCCCCGGCGAGAAGCTCTACGAAGAGCTGCTGATCGCCAGCCGGGATCTGGAAAAAACCGGCAACGGCATGATCTTCGTGGAGCACCAGCCCCCGGTGACGCCGGAGGAGCTGGAACGAAAGCTGACGTTATTGAATGACGCGCTGGAAAAAACCATGCGGACGGAGGACGTCTCCTGCATCCGGGAGGTGCTGCACCGGGTGGTGCCTACCTTCCACGAACCGGAGGAGGTCAACGCCGCGCAGGGTGAGGAAGTAGAAGCGCCTGCCCCTGCGGTCTCCTGACCGCCGGAAGTCCGAATGATCTGAAAAAAGGAAGTGTCCGTATGTTTTCCCTTGAAAAAATCGCGTTCAAACCCTTCACACAGAAGGCCTTTCTCGCCACCCCCACCATGCACGGTGAGGAGCTGGATTATATCCGTCTCGCCTACGATACCAACTGGATGAGCACCGTGGGCGAGAATATCAACGAGGTCGAGCGCATCGCCGCCGAAAAAGCAGAGGTCGGTTATGCGGTTGGCCTCGCCTGCTGCACCGCCGCGCTGCATCTGTGCGTAAAGCTGGCAGGGGAGCGGCTCTACGGCAAGCCTGCCATCAGCCACGGCGCTCTTGAGGGACGGCGTGTGTTCTGCTCGGACATGACCTTTGACGCCACGCTGAACCCTGTGGTCTACGAGGGCGGCATCCCCGTCTTTATCGACACCGAGGCGGACAGCTGGAACATGGACCCCATCGCGCTGGAAAAGGCGTTCACCCTGTATCCGGAGGTGAAGCTGGTGGTCATGGCTCATCTCTACGGCTTCCCCGCCAAGGTGGACGAGATCAAGCGCATCTGCGAAAAACACGGCGCGCTGCTCATTGAGGACGCCGCCGAGGCCATGGGCGCGACGGTGAACGGCAAGCAGTGCGGCAGCTTCGGCGACTACGCCGCCATCTCCTACAACGGCAACAAGATCATCACCGGCTCTGCCGGCGGCTGCCTTCTGACCAACTCCCTTGAGGACGCCAACCGTGCCCGCAAATGGGCGACGCAGGCCCGGGAGAATGCCGCGTGGTATCAGCACGAGGAGGTCGGCTACAACTACCGCATGAGCAACGTTGTCGCAGGCGTGGTGCGGGGCCAGTATCCCCATTTAGAGGAGCATATCGCCCAGAAGAAGGCCGTTTATCAGCGCTATTGTGAGGGACTGCGGGATCTGCCGGTGACGATGAACCCCATTGTTGACGGCACCGAGCCGAACTACTGGCTCTCCGCCCTCATCATTGATGAGAACGCCATGTGCCCGCAGGTGCGGAGTGATAACGAAGCCCTTTACCGTCCTGAGACGGGGAAGTCCTGCCCCACGGAAATTTTGGAAGTTTTGACACGGTACAACGCTGAGGGCCGCCCCATCTGGAAGCCCATGCACATGCAGCCCATGTACCGCCTGCACGAGTGCGTGGGCCGGGAAGGTAGCCTCCGCTGCCGCACTAACGCCTATATCGCCGGCGGTGTGCCCGACGTGGGCGCGGACATTTTCCGGCGGGGTCTGTGCCTGCCCAGCGACAACAAGCTGACGGAGGAGCAGGTGGACGGCATCATCGCGCTGATCCACGCCTGCTTTGCGTGAGAAAAGGAAAAATAGGAAGTTATTTTTGTGAAACAGTCTAAGCAGGGCATCTATGCCCGTTATATCAAGCGAATATTGGACGTCATTCTTTCCGGCTGTGCCCTTGTGGTGCTGTCGCCGGTGCTGCTGATCGTGGCCGTTTTGGTGCGGACAAAGCTGGGCAGCCCCGTTATTTTCTGTCAGGAGCGTCCTGGCAAGGACGAAAAGATCTTCAAAATGTATAAGTTCCGCTCCATGACGGACCAACGGGACGAAAACGGCGAACTGCTGCCCGACGAGGTGCGTCTGACGAAGTTTGGCCGCGCCCTCCGCTCCACCAGCCTTGACGAGCTGCCGGAGCTTTGGAACATCTTCAAGGGAGATATGTCCATCGTCGGCCCCCGGCCGCAGCTGGTGCGGGATATGGTGTTCATGACGCCGGAGCAGCGTCTCCGCCATACCGTGATGCCGGGTCTGACGGGACTTGCGCAGGTCAGCGGACGCAACGCGATCTCCTGGGAGGATAAACTGGCCACGGACTTGCGCTATATCCGCCGTATCACCTTTCTGGGCGACGTGAAGATTGTTCTGCTCACGGTGAAAAAGGTCTTTTGCCGGGAGGACATCTCCGCTGACGGCATGGACACCGCCGAGGATCTGGGCGATTATCTGCTCCGAACAGCGCAGGTGAGCGAGGAAGCATATCAGGAATTACAGGCAGAGAGCAAAGCGCTGCTCCTTACTGCCGTGAAATAAAGGAATCGATCCATGAATATCTGGCTCATTAACCACTACGCCGTTCCGCCGAAGTATTATCCCTTGGCGAGACCGACGCTGTATGCAAAAAATCTCATGGCAATGGGACATACCGTGACCGTTTTTGCCGCAAGCTCTGTCCATAATTCGGACGTCAACCTCATCACCGACGGCCGGAAATGGCGGGAGGAAACGGTGGACGGCGTTCACTATGTTTACATCAAGTGCTGTGACTATCAAGGCAGCGGGCTCAAGCGAATTTATAATATCTGTGAGTTCGCGTGGAAGCTTCCGGGTGTCTGCAAGCGGTTCTCGAAGCCCGACGCCATTGTTGCCACCTCGGTTCCGCCGACCTCTTGCGCTATGGGTGTCCGGATGGGACGCAAATGGGGCTGCAAGACTGTGGCGGAGATCGCAGACCTCTGGCCGGAGAGCATCGTATCCTTCGGAATTGCCGGTCCTCATAACCCTGCTGTCCTCGCCCTGCGGCGGCTGGAAAAGTGGATCTACAAAAACGCCGGTGCCGTGGTGTTCACCATGGAGGGCGCTTATGATTACATCGTGGAGCAGGGATGGGAGAACGAGATCCCTCGTTCCAAGGTCTATCATATCAACAACGGCGTTGATCTGGAGCAGTTTGATTACAATACGGAGCATTTCCGCGTGGATGACCCCGATCTGGACGATCCCAACACCTTCAAAGTGGTCTATACCGGCTCTATCCGGAAGGCGAACGGTCTCGGTATCTTGGTGGATGCGGCAAAAGCCATTCGTGATCCTCGTATCAAGATCCTCGTATGGGGAGAGGGAGATGAGCGTGAGGAGTTGACACGCCGCGTGGTGGAGGAAGGTCTCACCAATATCGTTTTTAAGGGAAAGGTCGAGAAGAAGTATGTGCCCTCCATCGTTTCCCGGGCAGATCTGAATCTGGTCCATTGGGGCGAGGTCCATCTGATCCAGTACGGTGTCAGCTATAATAAGCTGTTTGATTATATGGCGGCGGGACGGCCGATCTTCTCTACGGTGCGCCCCGGTTACAGTATCTGGGAGAAATATGACTGCGGACGGGATACGGAGGATCCTCGCCCTGAGCCGCTTGCGCATGAACTGGAAAAAATGGCGGCGCTTCCGCCGGAGGAGTTGTCACGGCTGGGGGAGAACGCCCGCAAGGGTGCTGAGGATTATGACTTCCGTGTATTGACACAGAAATTACTGAATGTGATCGGGGAGATCGAGTGATATGAAAATTACTGTCATCGGAACGGGCTACGTCGGATTGATCGCGGGCCTCGGCTTTGCCAAGTGGGGTAACGAGGTGGTCTGTCTGGATGTGATTCCGGAGAAAATCGAAAAGCTGCAAAAGGGGATCTGCCCCATCTATGAGCCCGGTGCGGAGGTGCAGCTCAGCGATGGGCTTTCCAGCGGCCGCCTTCGCTTTACCTGTGATGTGAAGTCCGCCGTGGAGCACGGTGAGCTGATCTTCATCGCGGTGGGCACCCCGGAGGCAGCGGACGGCAGCGCCGACCTGTGCTATGTATACAGCGCCGCCGACGAGATCGCCGACTATATGCAGAGCTATAAGCTGGTGGTGGACAAGTCTACCGTCCCGGTGGGCACCGCCCGCGCCCTGCGCCAGCGCATTGCGGAGCGCTTGAAGGCGATGGGGAAGAATATCCCCTTTGATGTGGCCTCCAACCCCGAGTTTCTGCGGGAAGGCCGCGCGGTGGGCGATTTCGACAACCCCGACCGCATCGTGCTGGGCGTTGCCAGCGAGCGGGCGGAGAAGCTGCTGCGGGAGCTTTATAAGGTGTTCTCCCGCTCTAATAAGCCGGTGGTCGTTACCACTCCGGAGACGGCGGAGATGATCAAATACGCCTCCAACGCCTTCCTTGCCACGAAGATCACCTTTATCAACGAGATCGCGAACCTCTGCGAACAGGTGGGGGCCAACGCCCTTGAGGTCGCCGCCGCCATGGGCAAGGACGGGCGCATCAGCCCCAAGTTCCTGCACCCCGGCCCCGGCTACGGCGGCAGCTGTTTCCCGAAGGACACCAAGGCGCTGGCGGATACCGGAAAAAAATTCGGCGCGCCCATGACCGTGGTGGAAAGCGTGGTTCTTGCCAACCAGCGTCAAAAGAAGCTGGCTGCGGAAAAGATCATGCGCCGTTTTCCCGACGGCGGCGTGATCGCGCTGCTGGGCCTGTCCTTCAAGCCGGAAACGGATGACATCCGGGAATCTCCCGCAGTGGAGATCGCCGATGCGCTGCTGGCCGACGGGCGCTATACCGTGCGGATGTACGATCCCAAGGCGCTGGAAAACGCGCGGCGTCAGCTGGGCGGGCAGGCCAACGCGGTGTGGTGCGGCAGCAAAAAGGAGGCGTTGGATAACGCCGACGCAGTGGTGATCGCAACGGAGTGGAGCGAATTTGCCTCCATGGATCTGGCGACGCTGGGCAGCAGCCTGAGACAGCCGGTGCTGTTTGACCTGCGGAATGTGTACCGCAAGAGCGAGGCGGAGACCGCCGGACTGGAATACTACGGAACCGGCGTATAAAGACCGTGGAGGACGGAACGATGGAATTTATTGATCTGAAAGCGCAATATCGGGCGCTGCAAGGCGAGATCGACGCAAACATTCAGCGGATCCTTGCCGGCGCTCATTTTATCGGGGGCGAGGAAGTCGCCGAATTTGAGGAAAAGCTTGCCGCCTATGTGGGCCGCAAGCACTGTGTTTCCTGCGGCAACGGCACCGACGCCCTCCAGCTTGTCTATATGGCGTACGGTATCGGGGCGGGGGACGCGGTGTTCTGCCCGGATATGACCTTCATCGCGTCGGTGGAGCCTGCGTGTATGCTGGGCGCCGCCCCCGTGTTCTGCGACATTGAGCCGGACACCTATAACCTTGATCCCGTTTCGCTGGAAGCGCATATCCAAAGCGTTCTGGCGGAGGGAACGCTTCGCCCCCGGGCAGTCGTAGCGGTGGACTTCCTCGGAAACCCTGCCAAATATGACGAGATCGGCGCCATCTGCAAGAAATACGGACTGCTGCTGATCGAGGACGCCGCTCAAGGCACCGGCGCATCCTACAAGGGGAAAAAGTGCGGCTCCTTCGGCGATATTGCCACCACCTCCTTCTTCCCCTCCAAGCCGCTGGGCTGCTATGGCGACGGCGGCGCTGTCTTTACGGATGATGACGGGATCGCGGAATTGCTGCGCTCGTATAAGGTTCACGGAAAGGGCCCGAAAGGGAAGTATGACAACGTCCGCATCGGGCTCAATTCCCGTCTGGATACCCTGCAAGCCGGTGTCATGCTCCCCAAGCTTGCCGTGCTGGATCAGGAGATCGCCATGCGGCAGGAGATCGCGGAGCGCTATCACGACGCCTTTGCGGGCAAGCTTCAGCTTCCCGTCATTACGGACGGCTGCGTTTCCGCTTACGCCCAATACTGTATGCTGGCGAAGGACGAGGCGCAGCGGCAGAATATTCTGGATGCCATGGCCGCGGCGAACATCCCCAGCCTGATCTACTATCCCACGCCGCTGCATGTGCTGGACGCCTTCGCGCCTTATCCCGCGGAGGAACTTCCGAACGCCGCACACTATGCTCGCTGCAATTTCGGCGTTCCGTTTTCTCCCTATCTGACGCGGGAAGATCAGGACGCCGTGATCCGCACGGTGCTGGAGGAGCTGTAACGAATGGAAGAAATGACCGGCAAGGGTAAAAATGATGCTTCTTGCGCCGCGCATATCTCTTATATTCATCCATTGAGCATTGTAGATGAAGGCAGCGATATCGGCTCCGGAACCCGAGTTTGGGCGGGTGCTCATGTGATGACTGGCGCAAAGATCGGGCAGGACTGCAATATTGGCGAGCATTGTTTTGTTGAAGGCGGTGTGACGATTGGCGATCGTGTCACGGTGAAGAATAATGTGGCATTATATTGCGGCGCTGTGATCGAGGATGATGTATTTCTCGGTCCGTCCTGTGTTTTTACCAATGTTATTAACCCGCGTGCGTTTGTCTCCCGTAAAAGTGAGTTTCGGAAAACGATCGTTCGCAGGGGGGCAAGCATCGGAGCAAATGCGACCTTAATTTGCGGTCATACGGTGGGAGAATATGCTTTTGTTGGTGCCGGGGCTGTTGTTAGCCGCGATGTACCTGATTTTGGATTGGTTTGCGGTGTGCCCGCTAAGCTCTGCGGTTGGGTCTGCAAATGTGGCAGCAAGTTGGAATTTTCTCACGGTTCAACGGCTTGCATAGAATGCGGAGAAGTGTATGAGCAAGTGTCCGGCGAGCGCATAAAACCGGTTTTCCAGATGAAACAAATTTGATTTGACTGTGAGGTAGTAGTGTGTTTACTTACCAGCGCTGCACCAGATGCGTTATGGATAACGCATCTGACCCAACCATCACCTTTGATGCCGAAGGGCGTTGCAACTATTGTACCGATGTTCTTCGCCGTATGCCCACAGAGTACTTCCCGAACGAAGAGGGAAAGCGGCGGCTGGACGCGATGGTTGCTGAAATCAAAGAAACCTGCAAAAATGACCCTTATGACTGTATTGTTGGCGTTTCCGGGGGCATCGACAGTTCTTACATCTTATATTGGGGGTGGACACAAGGGCTTCGTATGCTGGCGGTCCATATTGATGATGGACTGGACAATCCTATCGCGACGGAAAACCTAAGAAAGCTTGTCGAGAAGACCGGCGTGACAATGGTGACCATTCAGCCGGATATGGCGGAATACCGGGATGTTCTGCGGTCCTTGCTGAAGGGAAGTCTGCCAAACCTCGCAATTGCACAGGATAACTTAATCGTCAAAGCATTGCAGGACTATGCGAAGGAGAATCGCATCCGCTATTCACTCGATGGCAATAATATTGCCCACGAAAGTATTTTGGAGCGCGGCCGAGGGATTAACTTCAATGACGGAAAATTCATCAAGGCCGTTCAAAAGAAATTCGGAGAACAGCCGCTTGTTCATACGCAATTCCTCACACTGACGGATCGCTACCTGAAGCGCCGTCATAGTGGGGTCATTCATCTGCGCCCACTGAACAATATGCCTTATGATATCCGGAGTGCTATCCATGCATTAGAGGTCTTCTGTGGTTTCCAATATTACGGAGGGAAGCATTATGAGTCGATTTTGACCCGCTTTCTGCAATGCTATTACCTGCCCACAAAGTTTGGCAAGGATAAACGGAAATCACATTACTCCAGCCTCATTGTTTCCGGTCAAATGACTCGGGAAGAAGCGCTGGCACTGTTGGAAAAACCGCTCTATCCTTCGGAAGAGCTCCTTCAGGCGGACAAGCAGTTTTTGGCAGATTACTGCGGTGTCTCTCTCGACATCTTTGAGTCCTGGTTAGCACTTCCTCCCAGGGAGGAATATTCTATACCGCACTCCGCTCTGAATCACATCGCTCCGCTGGCCAGAAAGTTCCGCCGATTTATCGAGTAAAAAATTACACAAAAGGGGAGTCCTTTCCAATGAATTACGCGCTCATCGGCTGCGGCCGCATCGCGGTCAACCACATCAAGGCCGCGCTGAACAACAAGCTGAATATCGTCGCCGTGTGCGACGTTCTGCCGGAGAAGATGGAGGAGCTGCTGGCCAAGTATGATCTCCAGAACGACGATTCCATCGCCCGCTATACGGACTATAAAAAGTTGTTGGCCGATCATCCTGACTTACAGCTTGCCTCCATCGCCACGGAGAGCGGCATCCACGCCGAGATCGCCCTCGCCTGCATCGACGCGGGGGTGAACGTCATTATCGAAAAGCCCATGGCCATGCGCATGGACGACGCGGACGAGATCATCCGCCGCAGCGAGGAAAAGCACGTCAAGGTGGCCGCCTGCCACCAGAACCGCTTCAACGTGGCGGTGCAGGAGCTGCGCCACGCCATAGAGGGGGGGCGCTTCGGAAAGCTCTCCCACGGCAGCATCCACGTCCGCTGGAACCGTGACCGGAACTACTACGATCAGGCACCGTGGCGCGGCACCTGGGCGCAGGACGGCGGCTGCCTGATGAACCAGTGCATCCACGGCATCGACCTGCTGCGCTGGATGATGGGAGACGAGGTGGACGAGGTCTACGGCGTCACCAAGCAGCAGTTCCACGATTACCTCCAGTGCGAGGACATCGGCATGGCCGTTGTGAAGTTCAAAAACGGCGCGGTGGGCACCATCGAGGGCACCGTGAACGTCTATCCGAAAAATCTTGAGGAGACCCTCTATCTCTTTGGCGAGACCGGCACGGTGAAGCTGGGCGGCACCTCCACCAACAACATCGACGTGTGGAATTTTGCCGACGAAAGCGATGCCGACGCCAAGAACAAGGGCTTGCAGGAGGCCACCAGCAATGTCTACGGCAACGGCCACACCAGCCTGTTTGCCGACATGATGGACGCCATCGAACAGGACCGTAAGCCCTATGTGGACGCGGTGGCGGGTCGCAACGCTCTGGAGATGATCTTAGCCATCTACCAGTCCGCCGCCACTGGCAAGCCGGTGAAACTGCCGCTGGAGCATACTGCCAGCACCGACTTTACCGGTCGGTTTGACAAGTAACAAGAGGAGGGCAGTATTCTGCCATGAGCTTACTCCAGACGCTTAAAACGGCGGTCATCCGGCTGAACAGTGACCGCAACACACTTTTCGATATTCCGGTGGCGCGGCAGAAGGCTTTTTTAGAGAGTCTGCCGGAGCCAAAGGATCTGGTTGAGCGTTCCTATGCGCAATACCGCTGTCAAATGATGCTGGAACGCCCCATCCTCCGCATGATGTATCAGGCTGCGGCCATGCTGCTGCTGCCTGTCTATCAGAGACAGCTGCTGCGCCGTCCCGCTCCGCAGAAGATGCAGACGGCGGATGCTGTATTTCTGTCTGGGGACTGTGAAACGATCCTGCCAAACACATTGCGAAGGGAGTTCCCCTCGCTATATCAGGCACACGGTTTTGAATGCTGCAGTCTGCTGCGGAAAGAGGATATGGCACTGCTTTCCACGCTACGCCGCCGTTATCCATCGGCATTTTATTTCCGCTTTAAGTGCATGGTGAAGCTCGCCATGTATCGCTATCAATATGAGGTTTATCATCCGAAGGCGATGATCGTCGATGAGGAGTATTCCTACACTTCCTCCTTCCTGACAGAATACTGCCATCGTCTCGGCGTGGAGCATATTGATATCATGCACGGAGAAAAGCTCTATTTTATCCGGGACACCTTCTTCTGCTTTGACCGCTGCTATGTCTGGGACGGATACTACCGTGACCTCTTTTGCCAACTGCGGGCGGAGCCGACCCAGTTCCGTATCGAGCTGCCGCCGGCGATGCAGCCCTGGGACGCTCAGGGCGTTGAAAAGACCGTGGACTACACTTACTACTTGCAGGTGGAAACGCCACAGATGCTGGAAAAAATTGCGGAAAGCCTGCAAAAACTCCGGAAAAACGGCGCTAAGGTTGCTGTTCGGCCCCACCCGCTGTATTCGGATATGGAGATCGTCCGTCGGCTTTTTCCTGATTTTGAGATCGAGGCGAACACCGAAATCGGGATCGAAACATCTATCCTTCGCACACGCCATGTCGTCGGACTGTATTCTACCGTTTTGTATCAGGCTCACATCAATCACGTTCCGGTGGTGGTCGACGATCTGACGGATCCGGAGCGCTTCACGCAGCTTGCGGAGCTAAAGTATATGATGCTCTCGCTGCACCATACCCTGCTGAGCGAGATTACAAAAAGCATTGATGCAAGGAGATAATGAAAATGGGAAAACTTCTTTTCTGTTCCGAGGGAAGCGATTTTGAGAAGATAAACTCTCTTGTAACCGGGTTTTCTGTCAGTTCTTCTGGGAAAGGTGAATTCGGACAGTATTCGACCTATCAAAAACTGCGCCTCCCCACTAAGAATCGCTATCAGAGTGGGAATGATTTCGCAATAGGTGTCGGAACATTTATTTATAATGGGAAGAAAGATGCAGACGCATTGAAGGATATCTTGCAGAACTGGAATGATGATATAGGTATTCGAAGAAGCATCATTGGAAGTTACTGTATTGGCATATATAAGAGCGGCGTTTTTTCATTATTTGTTGATGAAAGTGCCACCTACAAGCTCTATTTCTATCTTGACCCTGATACGCACCGCTTTGCCGCGACAACTACACTATATCACTTGGCAAAAGGCATGCACTGTGCGGTTGATGACATCGCCTTTCTTGCGGATATTTTTTTGTGCAATATTGATGGAAAAACCATGTGTCCGGATATTCGCTGGCTTACCGGCGAACAAATGCTGCACTGTGAGAAGGACCAATGGGTCCTGTGTGAAATTTCCAGTACGCAGAATCGTTTAACAGGAGATTTTTGTCAATATATACTGGAAAAATACAAGGATCTCCCTACAGTATTTTCTCAAAGCGGAACCTTTTTAACCGGCGGACAGGATTCAAGAATTACATTATCTCTAATGCTTGCACTTGGGATGAAGCCCTCTTGTTATTATGGCATCGGTGATTCAACCATTACCAATACCAAAAGCGAAGATCTTCAGTGTGTGCAAAAACTTGCCGCACAAAATGACCTTCCGGTTTGCTTGATGAATTGGGCGGATAGTGAAATGGATGGCCTCGCCGACTATTTGGGAAAATATGGTGAAATGTACTCGATTTATGGAATGAGTAAAAACTTTTTTCATGAATTTGAGGAAAGTATGCAAGGAGAATTTTTTACGCTCGGTTATCTAGGTGAGACATTCCGAGACGTTGAAACAATTGTGGATTATCCCCATGAAAATTATACGCTTTCACAGTATATTGACGAAATGTTTTTACCGGGCTGGAAGCCTATGATCAGCAAGTCTTTTTTCCCCGCACTTCGCGAGTTTATCTATAAGCAGCATCTTATCTATTGTCAGACTCATGAGATTGATCCCGCACGACTTACAAAGGATAGTTTCCAAGAATTGAATTCTGTATATCGGTTGCGCTGGGATATGATGATGAATCAGTTTATAAACATGTTCTTCTATAGTTTCCCGCTGTTCGGAGATAAGGACGCGTTGGATTATGTCAACCACGTGCCCTATCAGCACAAATTTAACTCTAAATTTCAAATGGAGTGTATTGATAAATTTTATCCGACTTTGTTAGATATCCCATTCTTTTCTCATATCAAGCCAAAAATCTATCATCCGCAAACCCACGAATTAACGGAAAAGCAGGGTGTTGTTTCCGCTAAGGATAAGGTCAAAAGATTTGTGAAAAATCCTGTGCTATATCGCATGTGCCGCTACATGTACTACATCTTGCGCGGTGACAAAAAAGGTCTGAAGGAAATACGGCAGTTATATCTCGTTTCACAAGATAGCGAAAAGATGATTGCTGGAGAAACGATTCGCCCATTATTGTGCGAAGACTTGTCCACTATAGAAATCCGTACTGCTGTCCGTATTTACTTGTATGAACAGATGCGTAAGTCTATTTCCAAATAAAATTTTTGAGGATAGCCGTTGAATAAGAAAGGGAACATCACCTTGAAAAACCTTGCAAGATCCGCTTCGGTAACAGCATTTTTACTGATTATCTCAAAAATACTGGGATTTGCCCGCGAGGTTTTTCTTGCAGACTGCTTCGGTACGACCTATATCGCAGATGCTTATGTCATTGCCGCAAGTTTGCCAAGCGTTTTATTCGCACTATTTGCCAGTGGGTTTACGCAATCGTTTATTCCCTCTTATGTGCGGACTGATCCTAAAAACAGGGCACGCTTTTTTTCCAATACCTGTTCTGTTCTTCTTCTCATCTCGTTGCTCATCACGGGCGTGTGTATTGCCTTTCGGCAGAATATCGTGAGTCTCCTTGCTCCGGGTTTCTCAACGGAACCCGCCGCGCTGACAGCGCGATTTATTGCCGTCATCTCCTTTTATCTCCCCATTTTCACGATTTTTAATGTTCTCACGGCATACCTTGCGGCGCAGGAGGACTTTATTCCCGGCGGCTTCTGTGACTTTATTCTCGTCAACCTTGTCCTGATTGCCTCTATTCTGATTGCCACGCCGCAGCGCCCGATGATTCTCGCCTACGGATACGTTGCGTCCATGATACTGGCGCTGGCGGTGCTTTGGGCCTATGCCCGCCGTAAGCACGGCCTTCGATGGGAGCCGGTGCTCGACCTGCATGACCGCGATTTTCGCCATCTCTGTACCCTCGCCATTCCGCTGGGCTTAAGCCTGATGGCTGACCAGATTAACGGCGTGGTGGATCGGATGTTTGCCTCCGGACTAGGAGAAGGCGTTACCAGCGCTCTGAGCTATGCCAACCGTGTGCAATCCATTCTGCTGACGCTGACCACCACCATCTTCATTCAAGTCTGCTATCCCCGCATGAACCTGTATTTTGCGGCCGGAGAGAAGGAGAAGGGCAGCGGCTATGTGCAAAGGGCGCTGCTGATCGCCTGCTACACCTCGATCCCGCTGGTGGTTATGTTTGCGCTGTACGCGCAGCCCATCATCAGCCTGATTTTCCAGCGGGGTGCGTTTTCCGATGAGTCCACCGCCGTTACGTCGGTGTGCCTGACGCTGTATGCGCTGGGGATCCCGTTTTTTGCTTTCCGCACGATCCTGACCAACACGCTTGCCGCTAACATGCGGCAGAAGCTGATCCTGCGGAACACGGTCATCACTGTGGCAAGCAACATCGCGCTTGACTTCCTGCTAGTGCGGATCTGGGGCTACCGCGGTCTCGCCTTGGCCACCAGTCTTTCCGGCGTGCTGGCGGCAAGCCTGATGTACCGCGACATCCGCACCTTGAATCTGCCGGTCTTTACCCGGCGGCAGGCAGCGGACGTTGTCAAATACACCCTCGCCACAGCCTGCGCCGCCGCAGTGAGTCTGCCGGTCTACCGCGCTCTGCTCACCGCATGGAGCGATGAGCTGTCTGCGCTTGCCGCCATTGCCGCGGCAGGCATGGTCTATGTCCTCGTCACCGTGCTGCTCAAGTCGGAGCTTTTGATCTGGCTGCACGCCCATCTTCCGGCGAGGCTGCAAATTTTGCGGGGCTATTTCCCCGTTTCGGAGGATGAAAACCGCTAATAGGGTCTTTGGGAAAAGATATGTCTCAACCGCCGTGAGACCACTGTCCATCATCTGTAATCAGGCGGGACTTCTCATCATCTGCAAAAGGAGATCACGGCATGGATTTTCAATCATTCTGCATGTTAGAAACGGAAAGTCTGCGCACGGCGCTTGCCCGTCTGAATCAAAATGAAAAAAAGATCCTCTTTCTCTCTGATATCGCCGGGCGGCTCACCGCCGCGCTGACAGACGGCGACGTGCGGCGCTATCTGCTCTCCGGCGGCACGCTGGAGGACAGCGCTGCAAACGCCGGCAACCATCGCCCCATCACCGCCACCGGCAGGGAGGAGGCGATTCGTCTGCTGGCCCAGCATGGCTGCATTGCTGTGCCGGTGCTGGATGGGGCTGGGCGCATCATGGATATTGTGCTGGAAGATGAGCGCCAAGCAGAACCCCACGCCGCCCTCGGTCTGCCCGTGGTCATCATGGCGGGCGGCAAGGGCACGCGCCTTGAGCCGTACACCAAAATTCTGCCAAAGCCGCTGATCCCCGTGGGCGATCTGCCCATCATGGAGCACATCATGCGGCAGTTCCGGCAGTACGGCTGCACGGAGTTCCACGGCATCGTGAACTATAAAAAACAGCTGATCAAGGCGTATTTCAGCGAAAATGAGGAGCATTTCAACACGGTCTGGTACGATGAGGACAAGCCTTTAGGCACAGGCGGCGGGCTGAGCCTGCTGAAGGGGAAGCTCTCCAGCACCTTCTTCCTCACGAACTGCGACCTGCTCATTTTCACTGACTATGAAAAGCTGCTGCGCTTCCATCGGGAAAGCGGCAGCGCCGTCACGATGGTCTGCGCGGAAAAGCACGTTACCATCCCCTACGGCGTTGTTGAAACGGGAGAGAGCGGTGTCATCACCGCCATGCAGGAGAAGCCGGCGTTTCAGTTCCTGACCAATACAGGACTGTATCTCGTGGAGCCTGAGGTGCTGGACGATATCGGAGAGGACGAGGTCATCGGCTTTCCGGATATCATCGAGCGGCAGCGGCGCAGGGGCCGCCGCGTGAGCGCCTACACGGTGGGTGAGGAGGACTGGCTGGACATGGGCCAACTGGACGAGCTGGAAAAAATGAGGGAACGGCTGTATGGAAAACCGTGACCGTCGTTGGCCGAATATTCGACCGCTGCCGCCCGCACTTTCCGCATAGCGGCCCGTAGGGCTGAAATATGTTATAGTCTGTACGGTCGGAAGGAAGTCCGACTTCCTTCCATGAAGAATTGTAAAAGGAATTGTATTTACTATGAAGATTCGAGAAAAAATCACGCTGGAAAGCTGCGTGAAGTGGTTTGCCGCTCTATGTACGGCATCTCTGCTGGTTGCTTCTGTCCCTTTCACTTTTTTTCTCTACCAGCTGTTGCTGATGCTGTCTGTGTTCTTCGGCGCAGGTCTGCTGCTGTGGCTCTTTCTGGTGGACCGCCGCGTTTACCGCCGCCCGTTCTTCCCGATATTCCTTCTTTTTTGTGTCAGCTATTTCGTTACGATCCTGTTAAACTGGCAAAGCGGCTTTTTCTCAAACTGCGGTCAATTGGTATATACCGGTATTTACTTCTTTGTTTTTTTCTGCGCCTTTTCCTCCTTTGGGAGTGAGGTGCGCTCCGCTACGCTCAAACTGATTTGCCGGATGGTTTTCATCTTTTCCATGGCCGTTGCACTCATCTCTCTCGGCATGATGCTGGCAAGTTACAGTGCGGAGGTCCCCTATCGGGGAACCACTATCCTGATTGGTTTTAATCCGCGTAATACAAGTATGCAGCTGAGTGGCATCGCCGCCGGCCCCTCTACGCTCAGTGAGTTATGTCTCCTCGGCACTTTTTCGACATGGTACTTATTTGGGAGAAAGGAAGTCCGCCGTCTGGGACCGTGCGTTGTCAGCTGTGCGATCTATCTGTTCACCATCGGCGCCGCGAACGCATACTCGGCGCTCATTTCCATGCTCGCGTTCTCGGTGCTGTTTCCGCTCTGCCGCGGCATAGGCAATACCACTGGAAAAAAAATCGCCCGCCGCGGCATGGAAGCCACCGCACAGATGCTTGCGCTGTGCCTGCTTGTCACTGGGGTCTTTTACGGTACACAGCGGATGGAAACCGCCGCGGTCAACGGCATATCCCAGGCTGTCTATCAGCATGAGCTTAAAGAGGCGGAGAAAAACCAGCCTGATCAGTCTGCGATTCCTGGACAGCCGCCGGAGGATGAGGATCAGGACTGCCCTAATGATCCCGAGATCCCCGATGGAGAACCCTCAATTCCCGAGCAACTGCCAGAGCCGCCGAAGGAAGTGACGATCAGCCGAGATATCAAAACCTCTGCCAACGGTGTTCGCAGCTCGATCTGGAGAGAGGGTATCAAGCTTTTTCTCGCCCACCCGTTGGGCGTGACCAACAACGCCATCAGCGTAAAGGTCTTCTACGGCGTTCCGGATTATGAATATCGAAACCTGCACAATGGGTATCTGACGCTTCTTGCCGCTTCGGGGATCATCGGCTTTGCTCTCATCCTTGTGTTCGGCGTCTGGTTTTTCATCAAAGCACTACGCGGCCTCTCCACCTGCCATGACGAAGCAAAAGGTCTGTTGCTTTCCGTTTTGATCGCCTCCTGCGGCGCGATCCTTGCCGCCGATCTGGTCAATGGCTGCTTTGTTCTTTGGCGCGGACTGCCATATATCTTCCTCTGGCTGCTTCTGGGTGAGATCTGTGCGCAGATCACCGAGCCTTCCTCTGGAAAGAAATAAATTCCATGCGGTCAATCGCCATCATCCCTCCTCCCGCAACGCTAAAGGGCATACAGGGTGAGAGTTTTCATGCTTTTACTTGCCTCACGCAGCGAAGGAGGCCCTTGAGCGCAATTAGCAAAAAATGAACTCCGTGGGGACAGAAGCGCAGCTTTGAAACGCGCCGCTCGGCTCCCCACGGAGTTTATTTAGCTAGGCAGAAAACGGGAGCGTTGTTTTTGATCGAAAGCTGTGGTATGATAAAGGATAAATGAGCGAACGATACCGCCGGGCCGACCGCCCCGGCGAAACTTGAAAAGGTGCAAGAATATGTTTCATTTAGATCAATTTATCAGTCAATACGTCACCAAGCGCCCGGTGTCCATGTTCAGCGCCGACATCGAGGCCAACCGGGACGCCCTCAGCAAAAAAATCGCCGGGAAATCGGTGCTCGTCATCGGCGGAGCCGGTTCCATCGGCTCCAGCTTCATCAAGGCGTTGCTGCCCTTTAAGCCCGCGTCTCTGGTGGTGGTGGATTACAACGAAAACGCCCTGGCGGAGCTGACCCGGGATCTTCGCTCCACCAAGGGCATGTATGTGCCGGAGGATTATATCCCCTATCCCATGGATTTCGCGTCGCCGGTCTTTGAGAAGATGTTCCGCGACCGTGGCGGCTTCGACATCGTGGGAAATTTCTCCGCCCATAAGCACGTCCGCTCCGAGAAGGACATTTACAGCGTAGAGGCCCTGCTCCAGAACAACGTCCTCCACGCCAAGCGCCTTCTGGATCTGCTGACGGCGTTCCCGCCGGAGGAATACTTCTGCGTATCCACGGATAAGGCGGCAAACCCTGTGAACATCATGGGCGCTTCCAAACGCATCATGGAGGATGTGATCTTCAGCTATTCGGACAAATTCCCGGTAAAAACGGCCCGGTTTGCCAACGTGGCCTTTTCCAACGGCTCTCTGCCCGCCGGTTTTCTGGCACGGCTCTCCAAGCTCCAGCCGCTGTCCGCCCCCTCCGACGTGAGACGCTACTTCGTCAGTCCCGAGGAATCCGGGCAGATCTGCCTGCTGTCCTGTATGCTGGGCGAAAACCGGGCCATCTTCTTCCCGAAACTGGCAGAGGCCCAGATGATGACCTTTGACGCCATCGGCACCGCGCTTTTGAAAGCCCACGGCTATGAGGTGCTGGAATGTGCCTCGGACGAGGAGGCCATCGACCGCGCCGAGGAACTGAAGCACGGCAGTACCCTGTATCCCGTCCATTACGCGGTGTCGGACACCTCCGGCGAAAAGGCCTTTGAGGAATTCGTGACGGAGGAGGAAACGGCGGATATGGAGCGTTTCCAATCTCTGGGCGTCATCACCGGGAAAGCCGTCCCCGATAAAGAACGGGTGGAAACGCTTTTCCGTGAGCTGACCGCCGCCTTCGCCGGGCCGCGCCCCACAAAGGACGGGATCATCGCCATCATGGCGGCGTATCTGCCGAATTTTGAACACATCGAGACCGGAAAGGGTCTGGACAGCAAAATGTAACGCGGCCCAACGGCTCCTTCCGAAAAAGGACGGACATGGGACAGTGCAATGAATCCAAAGCACGAGAGAAGCTGTATACCTGCGCCCGAAATAAGAGGAGGTTGCACCAATATGGTCAGTATTCGTTTGGCGGCACCGAAGGATTTTGAATTTTTTTATCAGCTCAAATGCGAGCCGTCCAACATTTTCTGGACTGGCTTCGACACACCGCCCGAGCGCACGTCATTCCAGAAATGGTATGAGCGCATAATTCAAAATCAAGGCGAAAAAACCAATAGAAAAATCTACATTATTATGGACAACGATACGCCCGTCGGTCATATTTATATCGAGCCATCAGGTTCTGATGTTTTTGATATTCCAATGGCTATTTCGGAAAAATACTGGGGACATGGTTACGGGAAGGCTGCGGCACGCTTGGCGTTAGAAGAAGCCCGCTCTCTTGGTTTTCGACGCTTCGTTGGAAAAATCCGTGAAGATAATACTGCATCTCTCCACGCTTACGCAAGCCTCGGCATTACCTTTTCCGGGGACTATGAAATGCACTATATTCCAAAGCTGAATAAAGAAGTAAAGATGCTGCATCTATACAAAGACCTCTGATATATCCTCTTGGAAAGGAGCGCACACGATGGAATTAGGCGGCGAATTCTACTTGGATCTCCATACGCTTTCTGAAAAAAACCATAGTGTAGACGCCTACCTCTCCGGCGAACAGCCGCTGTACTTCGACAGCGGCCGCAGCGCGCTGCGCTTTGCCGCGCGGAGCCTGCGTCCCGGAACGATCCTTCTGCCGGAGTACATCTGCGATTCCGTCATCACCGCCTTTTCCGGCCACGCGCTGTGCTTTTACCGACTGACGCCTTCGCTGGAGATCGACATGGACGACCTTCTCTCCAAGCTGAACGGGGAAGTCTCCGCCGTTTTTCTGATGCACTACTTCGGCGCGGTACAACCCCGGGCCATATTGGAGCAGTTGGAGGCCGCCCGCCTGCGATACGGTTTTTCCATTGTGGAGGACACCACCCACAGCGTATTTTCCGTGCGGCGCACCATCGGCGATCTCTGCGTTTGCAGTCTGCGCAAGTGGTTCGCCCTGCCGGGCGGCGGCGCGTTATATGGCCCCGCGCTTGCAGACCGGGATAGCTTTTCTCTTCTCCCTCGCAAAATGGATGACCGCCGTGCCTGCGGCATGGTCTGCAAGTCCCTGTTTCTCGATGGAACATTGGACTGCAATGCGGAATACCTGAATATTTTCCGTGAAACGGAGGATGCGTTGGACGCACAGACGGAGCTGTATCGAATCTCCGATTTTTCCCGTTTTCTACTCCGCACGGTCGATGCGGACGCGCTGGCCGTCCGGCGCAGGCACAATTACGCGCGGCTGAAGGACGCGCTCGCTCAACTGGGCGTGCCGCCCATCTGCCGTATTGCGGAGGATGCGTGTCCGCTGATCCTGCCGATCCGGGTGAAGGACCGTGACGCCCTGCGCCGCCGTCTGATGGATCATCGGATCTACTGCGCGGTACATTGGCCCTTCGGCGGCGTGCAGGCTGACGATCGGCCGCTGGCCCAGACGCTGACCGCACAGATGCTCTCTCTGCCCATCGACCAGCGGTATGACGCGGCGCACATAGACTATCTCATTGACACGCTTGATACTTACAAAGGACTGTTGTTATGAACGTTTTGACCCCGCAGACACCGGAAGCATGGAATACCTATGTCCGCTCCTTTGCCGGGTGGGACATTTATTATCTTTGTGAATACGCCGTCTCCCTAAAGCTCCACGGAGACGGCGAGCCGTTGCTGCTCTGTTTTGAACACGGCGCGGAGCGGATGTGCTATGTGGTCATGCGCAACGATATTGCGGACGATCCCCGCTTTCACGGCCTGCTCCCGGCAGGCCGCCATTTCGATCTGGAAACGCCTTACGGCTACGGCGGCCCATTGACCGACGCCCCGCTCTCTCCGGTGGCCCAGCAGATCTTCATGGAGGAACTGCGCACCTATTGTCTGGAGCAGCGCATCGTCACACAATTCCTGCGCTATCATCCGCTGCTGGATAATCACGGCGCAGTCTCGCCCATGACGGACACCCGCTATCTGCGTGACACCATCTATATGGACACCGCCTCGCCGGAGCTGATCCTCGCCAATATGGACAGCAAAAACCGCAACATGGTGCGCAAGGCGCAGCGGAGCGGCGTCACAGTGCGGGAAGCGCCCATGTCGGAATATGCGCCGTTTCTGGAGCTGTACCGTCAGACCATGGACAAGCACAGCGCGGAGGATTACTACACCTTCGGCACGTCCTACTTTGACTATCTGTGCGAACATCTTTCCGACCATGCCTTTCTGCTGTACGCGGAGCTGGAGGAAGCGCCCATCAGCGGCGCTATCTTCTTCCATACCAACGGCAGTATGCACTATCATTTGGCAGGCTCGGACGCCGCTTACCGCAGTCTGGCGGCGGGAAACCTGCTGCTCTACGAAGCGGCGCTCTGGGGTACGGCCCACGGCATGAGCAAGCTGCATCTGGGTGGCGGCATGGCGCCGGATGACAGTCTGTTCGGTTTCAAAAAGCAGTTCAACAAAAACGGCCGCCGGGAATTCTGGGTGGGCCGCAGCATTTTTGACCCGGCGGCGTATCAGGAGCTTCTGGCCCTCCGCAAATCTGCGGACCCGGCCTTTGATCCAGATAACGGGTTTATGATCCAATACAGGAGGTGACCCCATGGGCGCTTATATCATCGCCGAGGCCGGCGTCAACCACAACGGTAGGCTCGATCTCGCCAGGGAACTTTGCCTCGCGGCAAAAAATGCCGGGGCGGACTGCGTAAAGTTCCAGACCTGGCAGACGGAGAAGATCATCACCCGCAGCGTGGCGCAGGCGGACTATCAGGCGGACAACACAGGCCGCACTGAGTCCCAGTTCGATATGCTCAAGCGGCTGGAGCTTTCCTATGACGATTTCCGCGCTGTCAAAGCGTACTGCGACGAGATCGGTATTCAATTCGCCTCCACGGCGGACGAAGCGGACAGTCTGGATTTTCTGCTGACGCTGGGCATCCCCTTCATCAAGATCGGCTCCGGCGAGATCGGAAATATCCCGTACCTGCGCTATATGGGCAGCAAGAAAAAGCCGGTGCTGCTGAGCACCGGCATGAGTTCTCTGGCTGATGTAGAGCTGTCTCTGGAAGCGCTGCGGCAGGGCGGGGCGGAGGACATCACCCTGCTCCACTGCACCACCAGCTATCCCTGCCCCTATGACCGTGTCAATCTCCGGGCCATGGACACGCTTCGCGCCGCCTTCGGCCTGCCCGTGGGATATTCCGACCATACGGAAGGCATCGCCATTCCCACAGCCGCCGTGGCGCTGGGTGCAACGGTCATCGAAAAGCACTTCACGCTGGACCGGCACATGGAAGGTCCGGACCATCTGGCCAGCACAGAGCCGGAGGCGTTCCGCCAGATGGTGTCCGCCATCCGGCAGGTGGAGGCGGGGCTTGGCAGCGGCCGCAAGACCCCATCCCCGGAGGAGCGCGCTATTTCCGAGGTCGTGCTCAAGCGCCTTGTTGCGGCGCGGCCCATTCCGGCGGGCACCCTCCTGACCGCCGACGATCTGACGGTGAAACGGAATGACCGGGGCCTCTCCGCCCGTTACTGGGATCTCGTCATCGGAACGCCTGCCCGCCGGGATTATGCGGCGGACGATGCCATTGAACTGTGAGGAACGAGATGAAGCATCAAGTCTGTGTTGTGTCCGGCACCCGGGCGGATTATGGCCTGCTGCGGCCTCTGCTGATCCGCCTGCGGGACTGCCCGGAAATCGAATTGACGATCGCCGCCACAGGCAGCCACCTCAGCGCCGCCTTTGGCGGCACGGTGGATGAGCTGACGCGCGACGGCTTTGCCTATGACAGCGTGCCCTTTCCGCTGGACGATGACAGCAAGGCCGGTATGGCCCGCGCCACCGGCGCGGCCTTGAGCGCCTTTGCCGATTATTTCTCCGCCCGCCGTCCCGATCTTCTGGTGGTGCTGGGGGACCGTTATGAGATCTTCGCTGCAGCCATCGCCGCCCACTTTTCCGGCATTCCCATCGCGCATATTTCCGGCGGCGACGTGACCGAGGGCGCGGTGGACGATGCCATCCGCCACAGCGTCACCAAAATGAGCACGCTGCATTTTCCCGGCTGCGAGCAGTCCCGCAGGCGGATCATCCAAATGGGGGAGTCCCCGGAGCGGGTGTTCAACGTGGGGGAGCCGGGCGTTGAAAACTGTCTGAACACGCCCCTCCTCTCCGTGGAGGAGCTGTCGGAAAGCCTGCAATTTGACCTGACCGCCGGGCCTTACAGCGTGGTCACCTTCCACCCTGTCACGCTGGAGGACAACACCGCTGAGCGGCAGCTCCACGAGCTGATCGCCGCCATGGACGTGTTCCCCGCCATGTCCTATATCGTCACACTGGCCAACGCGGATGCCGGCGGGCGGGCCATCAACGCCATCTGGCAGGCCGAGGGTGTCAGCCGGAAAAACTGGCTGGTGGTGCCGTCCCTTGGGATGCGGCGCTATCTCTCCGCCCTCAAGGGCGCGGAAATGGCACTGGGTAATTCCTCCAGCGGCATCGTGGAGGCCCCCGCCATGCACATCCCTACGGTCAACATCGGCGACCGCCAGAAGGGGCGGATGCGCGCTGAAAGCGTCATCGACTGCCCGCCGGAGCGAGAGGCGGTCACGGCGGCTATGAAAAAGGCCATGACCCCGGAATTCAAGGCCGTCGCCGCCAATACCGATTCCCCCTTTGGCGATGGCCGCACCTCGAAGAAGATCCTATCGGAGCTGCTGCGCTTCCTCCGCAGCGCCCCTCATAACACGAAAAAAACCTTCTATGACCTCCCGGTCATGGAGTAAGGAGGCATCATGCGTTCCATTGCCATCATTCCCGCCCGCAGCGGCTCCAAGGGCCTGCCGGACAAAAACATCAGGCCGCTGAACGGCAAGCCTCTGCTGGCCTATTCCATCGAAGCCGCCCTCGCCTCCGGGCTGTTCGACACCGTTCACGTTTCCACCGATTCGGAGCGCTACGCCGACATCGCCCGGCAGTACGGCGCGGACGAGCCGTTCCTCCGCAGCGCCGAGACCTCCTCCGATACCGCCTCCTCTGAGGACGCCATCCGGGAAGTGCTGCGCCGCTACGAGGAAATAGGGCAACACTTTGACGCCTTCATGCTTCTCCAGCCCACCTCGCCCCTGCGTACCGCCGACGATATTCGGGCGGCCTTCGGCGTTATGGAGGAAAAGCAAGCTGAAAGCATCGTTTCCGTCTGCGAGATGGAGCACTCTCCGCTCTGGTGCAACACCCTTCCGCCGGACGGCAGTATGCGGGCGTTCATCCGTGCCGACGGCAATAAGCGCCGGCAGGAGCTGGAGACCTACTACCGCATGAACGGCGCCGTCTATCTTGTGAAAACGGAGCACTTCCTCCGCACCGGCAGTCTGTACGGTGACGGCTGCTACGCCTATATCATGTCCGCGGAACGCTCCGTGGATATTGACACCCCCACCGACTTCCTGTTCGCCGAGTGCCTGCTGAACACCCAAAGAGGGTGCAGATAAACCGCCCCGCTGGGATTCGAATCAGCAGAGATCGTGATCCGTTTGCCAAAGCCGCAAACCAGTGCGAAAAAAGATTCATCTATTCGCACCACTTGGCTACGCCTCACACGTATGCGGCCACCGGGCCAAGTCCAACAGCCTCCATCAAAAATTCCCAGAATCGTTCAGATAATGTTTGCAGGGACACAAGTTGACGCCATGGCCTGCATTGTATACATAGCGTCTTCCTTGTAAAGGCAATTATTAAAGATAAACACTTAGAAAGAAGGAAAATATGAGCAAGAGGGTTTACATCAGCGCAGATTATTCTGAATCAAACGGAGATCGTGAGGTTGTGGATGAGCTCCACAAATGGGGAAATGACGCTCTTCACAAAGTCGATTACATTGACACAGCCGAAGTTGTTTCAGGGAGTGTTTCGGAAGATCCAGATTGCAGGCCTTGTGATTTGAAAAAAGAATTCAATTCTCAGATCAATGTATCTTCAGCGGTGATTATCATTATTGGAGATAAGACAGCATCCCGAACTGCTGGAAGTGTATGTAAACGCTTCAGCGATGGGGCTGGTTGCGATTGCACGCCCTATAAGCAAAACCCCAATGGAGTTAAAACTTGTAAATGGAGTACCGTTTCAATTCCCCGCCCGGAAGATGATCTATGCAACATTAATACATACTCTTACCTTGAGCACGAGTTTCGTCAAGCTAAGCGGAAAGATAAACCAATCATCATAGTTTACAATTCTCTAAACAAGCAGCCGGGTTGGCTTCCTTCTTATATGAGCGGTTACGAATCAGAAGCTTACCCTTTCTGGACACGAAACGCACTTGGAACCAAGGTTGGAAATTATGCTCATATCAAGAAAGCATTGGGATATGATTGATCAAATAAAAGTCCTACTTAAATCAGTTACCGGAGAAGCATGCACGCCAAAAGCCATATGGAAGTTAGTTTATACTGCTATTGGCTATGTGTCATCTTTTTTCGCAGCGGCCGTTTTGCTTAAGGATCTCACGGGATATGACATACTGGAGCGTTTGATAAAAGGGCATTGGAAAACTGTACTAATCGTCAGCCTGCTCAGTTCTTGCCTGCATAATCGTAAGAAGGTCAATAGTGTTCAGTTCACACAAAACGACAAAATCCGAACTTGTTCCTAATCGGGGATGGGTTCGGATTTGTCTTTTATTTGGAAGATACCATTTAACGCAAAAGGTCATCACGCCGAGGGATGACCTTTTGCGTTCTGATATTGAAACTGTTTGAAAACCAGAGTAGAATACAATCACATATCTGCACTGCCCGATATACGATCATTGTGTCGGAGGTAAAGAGAGAATATGCAGAAGAAAAGAATCTTGTCCGCAGTCATTGCGGCAGCATTGAGCGCGACTATGGCAGTACCCGCCTTTGCAGCAGCCCCTACATTCAGTGATGTGCCCGCCAGCCACTGGGCGTATACGGCAATCGAGAAAGCAGCCGGGGCAAAGATGGTGGGCGGTATTGGAAACGGCAAATACAGTCCTACAGGCACCGCGACCGGGGGACAGCTTCTTGCCATGCTGACCCGCTACTTCTGCCCGAGCGACATTGAGACCGATGCGACTGTTTTGGAGCAGGCGGGATGCAGCGGCAAGTGGTATAGCGGCAACTGGTATAGCGCCGCCACTAATGTAAACGGTGCCCGGAGGGCCAAATGGCTCCCCGGACATCAGTGTTTAGATTATTTAGTTAAGCGGCCGCTCATCATATGAAAAGTATGTTAAGAAACATCTTTTACAGGAAATCCGTTTGCTTTAAGAAAGCTTTTCACAGTGGAGCTAAATTCCTTATCTTCCGCATATTCATCATGTAGTTGATCAGACAGAAGGTCTTTTATTGTTGCGTTTTTTTCTTTAGCCCAAGATTGCAGAAGTATTTCAACCATCATTATTCTTTCTGTGCGTCTTTCAACTAAAGTAGAGCGGTTTAGTTTTAGAACCTTCTCTGTGACAATCGCCCTATCATTTCCAGGAATAGGCATGACAAGAGGTCCAATGTCGTGTAAAAAATCCTCTGGGGCATCAGTATACGGATTTACAAGGGATAGCTTGGGATTGTAGTACGTTCGTTTTCCAGAGCGATTACACTGTTCACATGATAAAGTCAAATTTGCCCACTCAACGTATAAATCCGGACGTGCATCCCTATTTTTTGGTAATATGTGTTCAATATCACCGTAAGAAATATGTTTGATCTTACTTTCGCAATAAGCACATTTTTCGTGTGTTTCTTTTTCCAAAGCGGTCTTTATTTCAGGGTGATTATAACGATTAGCAACTGTGTCAGATGGCTTATTTCCTGCATTTAGACAAGCACAGTACTCAGTAGTCCATTCTTTTGCGTGGTCAATAAGAACCTGTGGTTTAGGAGTCTTTTTAATTTTCCTCATTGGCATTATTCTCCTCTACAACACGGGCAATGGAAACTGGAATATAGTCAGATAGTCCGATTTCCGTCAAATCTTGCTTTAAAGCTGCGAGAGTAGCATTGTTAAGTGCTGATCGACTATACTTTGTTACAATATCATTGAGCGTTTTTTCTGCCCAAATCGGTAGTGTGCTGTCGATACCAAGAACATCTCTAAGTATGGCATTGGATGTTCCGGCACGGTTAATATAATCCAATTGACAAGAAAAGACTTTGTTATTATCACTATAATTAAGAACAAAAACATTTGAATCCTTTTCAGCTGTAATCATAAAAGGATTATGTGTAGCTACGATAAACTGGACATTAGGGAATGCCTTGATAAGATTACCTAAGAAATTCCTTTGGAGTTCAGGGTGAAGATGATTTTCTGGTTCATCAATTATTGCAACAAAAGATTCAGAAGTATCTGCAAACATATACAACTGCCAAGTGATATCAATGATGGACGAAATACCACCAGATACAGCATCAATGGGAAAATTTCCTGTTTTTGTACACAACATTACTTCGGGCACAATAACTGAGATGCCTTCAAAGCCAAGCTTTGGAGGCAATACAATTTTAAGAATATCAGCATAGCCTTCAAAAAGCTTTTTCGCATTTTCATTGGCAACGACAGACTGATTTCCATATCCAAAAATTGCTAATGAAGCGATTGTTTCTTTGATAAGTGCAGTAGCGGATAGCTTGTCTGAATCGCGATATGTATCAAAGACGAATTTTCTATTAAAATCGTCATATTTCTTAAAAATTTGCTCACGAGTAGCAACTGAAGTTGGAATTGTTTTAACTGCTCTGTAAGGAAAACTTGGGCGGTGTGAACTTATGTAAACGCCTTTTTCTTTTTTGCCGCCTTTGGTAGTAATACTATACGTACCGCTGGATACGTTTTGCGGAAGAATCAAATCTGCGATGGTACCATCAGAAAACTCTAATTCTCCTAATTTGTTTTCTACGGCATTCGGAGTATTAGATGCTTTGATAAAAAATCTTTTCCCTATATTTTTCAAGCTATTAAAATACTTTGATATACCTGCTTTATCTTTTTCATAGGAACTTACAAATTGTGGGTCCCAACCTGTACTTTGAGATAGCAGATTAAGGATGGTGGTTTTTCCAGCACCATTTGCTCCAGTCAGTACAGTTAGGTGTGGATGAAAAGATATATCAACATTTGAAAACTGCCGCCAATCACTTATTTTCAGTCGTTTAAACATAAGATAATCCTTTCTTAATTGAAATGAGATTTAGAAAAATTAAAACCGTTCTATAAATGTCCAATTGTGCTTAAATGCAACCTAATATGTATTATCATATGCAATTTCACCAACTAAAGTATACATCCTCATCGGAACAATATCAACCAGCATTCGACAAATATCGGAATAATAGAACGGCGATGATCCCGAGATCACCGCCGTTTTTGCTATTTGGATATGTATTCTGGATTCATGATGCAGATAGTCTTTGGCTGGAGCAATGCCTGCATCTTTTCTTCGAACCGTTTGGAAAACTTGTGATTGCATTCTTCTGGGGCTGGCAGACTGGCGATGATATGGCATATTATACGGAAGAGGATGGGAGAACTTATTACGCTCTTGTTGGATGTGACGCTCATTTCAATCCTTGTGGCGATGTGAAAGCATCAAAATGGAATTATCGTATTAAGTAATTACTATTTTGAATTTTAATCCAGCAAAAAGGGCTCCCAATCATCGATTACCGGACGCTCAGGCTGCCCGCAACGAAAAAAGAGGTCACATGGCTTATTGTCGGGTGGCTTGCCGCGCTCGTTGTGCTGCCGCTTTTGATGCGCTACGGCGTCATGCCGCTGTGGAGAGACAACCTGCACAGCTGCAGCCATTTCTTCCCAGATTTCTTCATCAACATTCTGTGTAGTTATGTGCGCTTGGTGCTCGTCAGCGTTTTGCTCGTGCGCACACTTGCCGTCTGGCTCGTGAAGCGGGAAGAAAAGAGAGCGGACGTCATTTTGTCAAAATAACCTCAAAATAACCCCCCTCCCCAGGCTTGCTCTCTCCTTAATTGAACAAAACCTTGTTTTTGTTCAATTCGTTCCGCCTCCCCCCGACGCCCCGCCGGGTTATTTTGACAAAGTGAACTTATCATTTTAACTCTTTTTTGTACCTCCCCCCGCTGTTCACCTTGTCATTAATGTTGCTCCGTTTCGTGCGTCATGATAAGATACGGTGCCAATTGAACCGGCAGCATCCGATGAGTTTCGTGAACTCTTCCGAATAACAGAAATTCAACCGATCCCAGCAGATGATGTAATGCTTAAGCTTCGCTTGCAGAAACCGTAAGGTCATAGTTGATCGCGGGCGGAGTCCTCTTCCAATTTTATTTAGCTGCCCCATTACTTAGGCAGACTGTGGCCGCCATAGGTTGTAATGGCGGGGTGAAGCTCACTTTGACAACGGGAACCTTTATCCGGTCTGCTCTGCTGTGCCAAAAATTGACGATTACCGCATAAAAATACTGCAATCCCCCCTTCTCTCACCTATTTTACGTCTAAAAAACGCATTTTGAGGGGCATCTACGGCAGTTCTCTTTCCAGAGTATATTACATAAGGAACTTCACTTTTACATTCAAGCCCGCCCCGCCGGTTATTTTGACAAGGTGAACTTGTCACAGAGAACGACTCAGAAATTGCGCCGCATAAACAAGGAAATAGGCCCCGGCGATAAACATATCAGCAGACTGCCTTTGGAGCGAGGCAGTCTGCTGAATAAAAACGCTTATGCAATGGTTTGTTTTTCGGCGGCGATGCGTGCGCTCTTGCCGGAGAACGCAAGCCCGTATTTAATAATTGACTTGATTCCCAACGCCTGCATCTCGGCGCTGTAGGACCGGTCATTGATTTGCTGAAGCGCAGTTTGGGCAAGCGCTTCAAGCTGTTCTTCGGAGCAGTCCTTTTCTGCTTTTATCTCAATTAAGAAACCGGGAAAATGCTTTGTCAACGGGAGCATCTGAACATCATATCGCCCATTTCCGGATTCACGGTTGGATGTGATGCGGAAACTGTTAATCATCATAGCGCACAGACCTACGATCATGCCATGATAGTACGACTCATTTGCGGCATCATAGAAGCTGATCGTCTGCATCAGATATTTTTCCAAACCTCTTTGTAAGGCATCAACATCCATTTTATAAAGAGCCTCTTGGATTTCAGTTGCAAGACTGCGCGGAATAATATTCTCAAGCTGAGAGAGGATCTCCTTGCTGTAGACGAAAGAAATCTCTTTGTTGGGCAGAGCCACTTCGCACATATAATCCTCGCCGTAAGACTGGCCGCAGCTCACAGCCTTCAAATAACCTGCCACCAGCAGGAAGCTGTAAACAGAGGACGGATCATTCTGGATCTGCGGATAAATGACACCGGTGTCAATGTGCGTAACGAAGGATTCGCCCTTCATCAACAGCTCCAGACGCTCCATAATATCCGGCGTTGCAGAAGCCAGCACCTCACGGATGATGTCATTGCTTCCGGTGGACTGCCAGAATGCTTTGGGACGGCAGTTATTATTGAAGTATCCAATGACAGACCAGGGATTAAAAATCTCGGTATTGCCGAAAAGGTAACCATCATACCACTCGCAAAGCTCCTGATATTTATCAGAAGCATGATAGTATTCCGCCATCTCATGTACTTCGCTTGAAGTGAAGCCGAAATATTCACTGTAGCGCTCGTCTAAAATTGAGTTGATCTTCAGGTTGTTCAGGCCGCTGAAGATACTTTCCTTGGCAACACGCAGAACGCCGGTCAGGAAACCATAGCTCAGATGCGGATTGTCTTTCAGACCACCGGAGAACAGGTTTCGCATGAATCCGATGATCGTGTCGTAGAAGCCGCTCACATGACCTTGCTGAATGGGAGTATCATATTCGTCAATGATGACGATAGGTGCAACGCCGTGGTGCTTATGGATGAGCAGCGTCAATGTCCGCAGGGACATTTGATATTCCACTTCGTCAGCGGCTTCTGTTGCAAGAAGAGAATATTCCTCTTTTTCGTAATCACTAAGTGCGGAACTGGATGCCAACTCGTCGTGACGGCGGAATTCCTGTGCGATCAGCTTTTGGAGCGTCTGATAGGTTTCTTCCCAAGAGGTGTATTTAACATCCTTAAAGGACAGGAAGATCACAGGGTACTTTCTATGGTGGGCAAGATAGGCTCCTCCGCAGGACCAGATTTTCTTATCTCTGAAGTAAATGGAAGTGTCCTCGGTCGTCTTTTCGAAGAAAGTGCGGAGCATATCCATGTTCAGCGTTTTGCCAAAGCGTCTGGGGCGGGTAAATAGGGATACTTTGGGGCGCTCGTCCAGAAACTCTTTGATCATTAAGGTCTTGTCTACATAGTAGTAGTTTTTGCAGGCGTCACGGTAATCAGATACGCCAATGGGCAAAGGCTTGCGTGCAGATGATGCAACGAGCTCCACCACACTCCGATGACCACGCTTATCCATCGGCTTTTGCGTGCTGTCCGGGATAAACCACTGCCTGCCCTCCTTATACGCGCTGGAAATGCGTCCGGCTTTGCAGAGTGCATTGACCCGCCGTTCGGTAATCCCCCAGGCGGCAGCCGCTTCTTTGATCGTCATATTGGAACACCTCCATTGCAGTTCGTCAAGAACATTATAACCACTATTCCGAATAAAATCAACCGTATTGTTCCGAATAATATTAGCATTATTCGGAACAATTACTTCCCTGCAAATATTCCGCCCTTTCCGGTAGCTATTTCCTGCTTTCTGTGATATTGTTCGTTCACCAAAAAGGCGGTGGTATGCAAGAAGATAACATGACAGTCGTGCAATGGTGCGGCCAGTGGTTCACCGCCAATCGGCACAAATGGAACGGCAACACCGAGGGCGGATACCGCAATTTGATTTGCAGCCACCTCCTCCCTAACATTGGAAGCGCGGCACTCTCCGGCCTGACAGAGCAGGCAGTCACGGATTTCTACGACAACCTGCGAAGCCATGGACCCGGAGTCAGAAGCATCTGGTGCATCCACCTGCTTCTGCGGCGCTCCGCTCTCCGCCTTTATCCCCGGAGCATGACCCTTGCGCGGAATACACCGTCCTGATAGGTAAACGTGCTTGCCCCGCCGGAGCGCTCCGCGATGTGGCGGACGGATTGAAGGCCCACGCCGTCCCCCTTCCGCTTGGAGGAGCGAAAGACGCCGTCTTTTTCCTTCACCGCACCGTCGAATGGGTTTTCGACCTCGATGAGCAGCAGACGCGAGGCGTGAAGATAGGCGGTCACCGTGATCTGCCGCCGGACGGCCGCGGTGCGCAGACTGGCCTCCAGCGCGTTTTCCAGCAGGTTTGAAAGCACCAGGCACAGGTCCATCTCATCCACGGGCAGTGTTTCCGGCAGATCCAGCCGCACATGAATGGGGATCTCCTCGCGCCCGCACAGCCCGCAGTAGTAGCCGACCACGCTGTCCGCCGCGCTGTTTTCGCAAAAGCGCGTCTCCAGACTGGGGATCCGTGATACGCTCCGCGCCAGAAATCCACGCAGGCCCTCCATGTCGCCTTCTTCGACCAGCATGGAGATCTGATTGAGCTGGTGACGCAGATCGTGCCGCGCCTGCCGTGCCTCCTCGATGGCAGCTTTCAGGCTTTCGTACCGCTGCCGCTGCATGATCAGAAGCTGGTTTTCCTGCCGGAGCCTTGCGTTGCGGTTCAGGCTGACAGCCATCAGCAGGAAGATCGCATAGAAACAAAGCAGCAGCATCAGCAGCGCGATGCTGAACACGATGTAGACCTGTAAGACACGCCCGGTCTGGAGCGTTGCCTGATAGCGTGGGGTCATAACGATATTGAGCAGGATAAATATCAGGGGCAGTACCCAGAACACATACCACGTCTGCGCGAAATGGTCGTCCTCCACCATCGTGCGTACAGCGCGGGTGGATGGGTAGTACGCCGCCGCCGTGAACAGCCAGCAGGCCGCATTGTAAAAAATGCCCGCGCTCAGACAGAGCCACGGCTCCAGCCATGTAGCCTGCGCGTAGATCAGGAGCGCCGCGCTGACGGCGCGGGAGATGCTGTTGATACAGGCGAATACCGCGCATACACTCAGGGCGATAGTTCCCGATTTCCAGTGGGAAATACGCAGCGTTTTGATATAGATCAGCGCTGCCGCCAGCGCGAGGACCGCCTGCGCCGCCTCCGTGTGGCACTGAAAGCGGAGGCAGATCAGTCCGCCTCCGACACACGCCCCCGCCATCAGGGGCAGCAGCCGCGCGGCAAGTCGCCCCGGTGACTGGTTCAGATAGGATCTCACCGGAAAATACGCAAGCAGAAGGCCGGGGAACACGACCAGAAGCTCTAAGACCGGACGCAGCGCAGCTTTCATAACGTGCGCCCCCTTTCCAGCAGATATTCCATAAAGGACTGCCGCGCACTTTTTTGAAGCTCCTGACTGACAAATACGCAGCTGCCGTCCTCCATGCGGAAAGCGGCGTCCTCAAAGTCCTCCGCGTGTTCGAGATTGACGATCACGCCCCGGCCGCACACGAAAAAGCGGGGGTCCTCCTTCAGCGGCGCGGTAAACGCCTTGAAGGACTGCCGCGTGGCCAGCGTCTTTCCCGCAGTGGTGTGGACATAGATCACATGGGCGAAGTGCTCGGCGCGGATGATGTCCCGATAGCGCAGACGGATCTCTCCTCCCTCTACCCGCAGCTCCATGAATTTCTCCGGCTGGGGAACACGGGTGAGAAGCTCATCCGTCAGCGCGTCGATCTCCCCTTCGGCAAAGGGCTTGACCAGATAGTGCAGCGCGCGGACCTGAAATCCCTCCAGCGCATGATCGGTGGAGGTCGTGGTAAACACCAGAAGGCAGTCCGTGTCGGTTTTCCGCAGCGCCCTTGCCGCCTCCATGCCGGTCATGCCCTCCATATAAATATCCAGAAAAGCGGCGGTGAAACGCCGCTCTTTTTCTGCCGCGAGAAACGCCTCGCCGCTGTCAAATTCCAAAAGCTCCGCCTCCGCGCCCCGCCGCGCCAGCTGCCGTGCCAGCTGCTCCCGCAGCAGCGCCCGCTCGCCGGAAAGGTCGTCCACAATGGCGATCCGCATGCGCCGTCCCCTCCTCCATGTCCCGGTTTTAAGCTGATTATACCACAAAGAACCATGGGCGGCGAGACGCGAATGGTGGAATTCGTGCCGAAATCCCGCCATTCGTGCCGCGGCACTTGAAAGCGGCGGGCCAACTTTTTTATACTGGTCGCAGGCAAGACGTTCCATCAGAACCAAAAAGAAGGGAGGCAGGCTGTGTACCGTATCGCCGTGGTGGCGGAACAGGAAAGGGAGGCTTTTCACTATGCGGAGCAGATCGCCCGATTCTGCGGGGAAAAGGGGATGTTCCCCAAAATCGAACCTTATGATGATCCGGAACGCTTTTTTGACGCCGTGCGAAGGGATGCTCCCACCAACGCCGTCATCGCGCTTTCCGGGGTGGCGGGACTGAACACGGCGGAGCACCTGCGTTCGCTCTGCCCCGCCTGCCGGATCATCTGGTGCAGCGATCTGGACTTTTCGCTCCACGCTTTCCGCCTGCGGGCGGACTATTTCCTGCTCAAGCCGGTGACTGACGAGGCGTTCCGCCAGGGCCTGAGGGTCTGGGGGGAATGAACCGCCAGTGAATGAACGTATAAAATATAGGAGGAACTCTATGAAAAAACGGATCATCTGTCTGCTGCTCTGCGCGGTCACGCTGCTGCCGAGCCTGACTGCCCCGGTCTCGGCGGCCCCCGCCGATGAGACCGCCCAAACTCCCGCCAGCGAAGCGGCCAATTATCTGCAACAGGGAGATTATTTCGTGATCTCCCCCGCTGAAAAGTGGCAGGCCTTCCTGGATTTCTCCAAGCCCGGTTTCAATGCGGAAATAAAGCGCGTGGCCGTCGCCACCACCGAGTGGGAGCTGACAGCGCAGCACAGCGGCACCGCCAACGGCAATGACATCCAGACATGGAAATACGGCGTCAGCGATAAGTTTTACGTGGAGAGGCATGACGTAAGAGGGCCTGACGGCGCGGGCTGCTTCCGCATCCAGAACAAGAGCTTCCGCGAGTCCGGCAACGGGCGCTACTGGGACATCGAAGGCCGCAACTTAAAGCCCGGCGGCAACGTGCACGTCTGGGACTTCAAAAACGGGGCGCTCTCTCAGTGGTTCTATCTGGAGGAGGACGGGGACGGCGATCCCGAGACCTTTTTCCTGAAAAACAGAAATTCCGATCTCTACATCGTGCCGAGGCACTACTTCAAGGATCCCAAAAAGGACTGCGGGCCGGGAAAAGCATCCTGGTCGGAGGAGGGCTGTAATCTGGAGCAGAGCGAATTCTCCTTCCGCTGGCGGATCCAGGTGCTGAACCGGGACGCGGCAAACGACATGGGCAAAACGGATAAATACGCCAACTGGATGAGCCTGCTGCCGGACGGCCGCTATCTCTCTGAACTCAACATCCCCGGCACCCACGATTCCGCCACCGCCAACGTGGAGGGCAGCTGGAACGCCAGCTACAACAAAGTGGCCTGCCAGAAATATTTCATTGAACAGCAGCTCTACGCCGGCGTCCGCGCGCTGGATCTGCGCACAAGATGGCACGGAGACGATATGGTCATGGTGCATGGCGACTTTATCTGCCACACGCCCGACCACAACAACAAATCCAAAAACAAGACCCTCCGCTCCGTGCTGGATACTGTCATTCGGTATCTTGATAAGCACCAAACCGAGACCGTGATCGTGACGCTGAAGATCGACAGCGGCGACGAAGATAAGGGCAGACTGGCGCTGGTAAATATTCTCAATGAGTATACTGCCAATTACCCCAATCGCTTTTACTGCTGGACGGAGACAGCCTTCCCGAACACCCTCGTGGCTGCGCAGAGCCGGATGACCAGTCCGACGCTGGGGCAGGCGCGTGGCAAGATCGTCCTGATGACCCGGGTGGACATGAGCGGAGCCGGAGAAAGCAGCCTTTACAGCTACACGGGGCCGGATCTCACAAAATGGGACGACAGCTACAAGGACAGGAATCACTACGCCCAGAGGATTGAATCCGAAAGCAAGGTCTCGGTCTATATTCAGGACGATTATTCCAGCCCTGACGACAATAAGAAAAGGCAGGTATTCAACACCGTCTATCAGCTCAATGGTACATACACGCTGCCAGGTGCGTCGAAGATCGAGAAAAAAGATTTTGTGTTCAACTACACCAGCAAAACCGGCAGCGACCACTATGGCAGCACGCCCCTTGGCGCCGCCAAGTACATGAATGACCTGATTTACAATGACGACCTGTTTACACCCGGCAGCAAGACGGCGAAGGAAAACCCCCGGCTCGGCATCGTGGTGATGGACTTCGTCAACAAGCAGCTCTGCCGCCGCATCATCGACCGCAACGCCTTCCCCAGCAGTGCGGCAATGAAGGTTGGAACGGTGACCGCCGACGGAGAAACGCAGACTGCGGAGCAAACGCCCTTCCTGTCGGCTTTCGCCGAAATGCCGCTCTCGGATGGGCTTACGTCCATGCCCGCTCCCACGGAAAACGTGTCCGCTCCGCCTGTTCCCGTGGAAGATGCGCCTGCTCCTACGGAAAACGTGACCGCTTCCCCTGCGCCCATGGAAAACACACCCGCTCCCACGGAAGGTACGCCTACGCCCACGGAAGGCGCGTCCGCTACCCCCTCTCCTAAGGAAAACGCACCCGCTCTCCCCTCCCCCACCGTGTCCGAGGAAATCGTCTGGCCGGTGGCGGCGGAGCTGACCTACGGCTATGTGCTGGGCGAGGCGGCGCTACGCTTTGCGGGTAATGCGTCCGGCGGCAAGGAGGGACGCTTTGAGTTTGAAAAGGCCGCTGAGATCCTTTCTGCCACAACAACCGGTGAGGAGCCTGAGACACAGACGCTGAAATTCCTTCCCACGGACGGCTCCGACGGGGAGACAAAGGAGATCCCCGTCATCGTCCGCAGACGCTATCTGCCTATCAAGATCAGCAATCTTGAGGTGGAATACGGCGATGACTTCTCTCGTGACGCGCTCACCAGAGGCGTCACCGTCACAGCCGGCGGGTATCTTCTGCCGGAGCATCTGGCCAGCCTGAATGAGATCATACAGCAGTATGAGATCCAATGGCTGCTCAGGGACGGCGAGGGAAATGAGATCACATGGCCTGCGACACCGGCAACAGACACGCTTGCGTCCGGAACCATCGACCTGAAAGCAAGCGTAGGGATCACCCCGGAGACGGAATTTCCCAATTACAACGCCCGTGTGGAGCGGGGCGTCTGGAAGATCGTTCCCCGTACCGTCACCGTCAGCTGGCGGCGGGACAGCGGAGCATGGCGCGCGGTTCTGGGCAACATTCTCCCCGGCGACGATGTCGCCCCCGTCCTGACGGACGGGACCTTGACCCTTACCGGTGAACAGGCCGCATACTATCAAGTCGCGGACGAGGATCAGACCGCCCCTCCGATCCCCTCGGAAGATTCGGACAGAGATCCTTCGGAGCCGCCTGCCGGCCATCCGCTCCGCACCGTGGAGGCATCTCACGGAAAAGTGACGGTCAGCAAGGGCCGTGTAAGCCCCGGCGAAGCCGTGACCCTCTCCGTCACGCCGGACAAGGGCTATGTACTGGAAACGCTTGTCGTGACGGATGCGCTGGGCAAGGCCCTTCTCCTCACCCCGCTTGGCAAGGGCAGATATTCCTTTATCATGCCGGATTCCGAAGTGACGGTCAACGCAGCCTTTCTGAACGCAGCCGACGTGCCGGTCTCCTTTGCAGACGTGTCGGCGGACGATTATTACTATGAAGCGGTCCTCTGGGCCGTAAGCCAAGGGATCACCCTCGGAACGGACGACGCGCATTTCTCTCCGGACGCGGACTGCGCCCGCGGCCAGCTGGTGACCTTCCTGTGGCGGGCGGCCGGAAAGCCCAAGGCGGAGCAGGCGGCGCTCTTTCCCGATGTGGGAGCCGACGCCTACTATGGAGAGGCTGTCCGCTGGGCGGCGGCCCTTGGCATCGTCACCGGCTACAGCGACGGCTGTTTCGGCGCCGGCGATTCCATCACCCGTCAGCAGATGGCGGTCATGCTCTACCGCTTTGCCAGGGCGCTGGGTATGGACACAGTACAAAGCGGCGCGGACGCGCGGGGCTTTGACGATTTTGAGCAGGTGTCCGCTTATGCGGAGGAAGCCATCGCATGGGCGGCGAATGCCGCTATCCTCAGAGGCGCGGATAACCGACTGATGCCGCAGGCCCCCTGCACCCGTGCCCAGATGGTCACGATGCTGAACCGTCTGCTGGGCAAGTAAGCGGCTCTGACCCCACGGAAACGGCTTTTCCGATACGCTGAGGCTCCCGCCGGGAAACCGGCGGGAGCTTTTCCCGCGTCCGGCAGCGCCGTGACGTCAATTTGGGGCATCAATTTTTGACATCAATTCGACCATTTTCCTCTTGACCTCATGACATTATGATGTCATAATAGTTTTCAGAAACTACCATCAAAACGTCGCATATAGGGAGGATCTGTCGATGGATGAGAAAAGCAATAAGGTCAAGCTGCTGGTCTACGCCACGGAGGACGACCGCGCCCGCATCAAAATGGCTGCCGCCAAGCTGCACATGAGCATGAGCCAGCTGATTTTAGACAGCGTTTTAGAGCAGGTGGCCAGCATCGAGGAGCTGGAAAAGAACGGAGGTGCCCGGGAATGAAAACCATCGCCGTGATGAACCAGAAGGGCGGCACCGGCAAGACCACCTCCGCCATCAATCTGGCGGGCGAGCTGGTGCGCCGTGGCAAAAAGGTTTTGATCGTGGACATGGATACTCAGGGCAACGCCACCAGCAACCTGTCCCTGACGGAGATCCCCGCCGCCACGCTGACGGACGTCATCGTGTCCAAGACCGCCACGCTGGCGGACACCGTCTGCCACACCACTACCGAAAACCTCGACCTGATCCGGGGCGGCAGTCTGCTGGCTCCGGCGCTGGCCACCATGCAGGAGATGCCCTTTGGCCGGGACACCACCCTGCGCCGCCTCCTGCCCCAGATCCCCGATACTTACGATTTCGTGTTTTTCGACTGCTCCCCCTCTCTGGAGAGCCTGTTCAATATCAACGTGCTGGTGGCTGTTCAGTACGTCCTCATCCCCATCAAGGTGGATAAAAACTCCATCGAGGGCTACGACGTCATGCTGGAGACCATCCAGTCCGTCCGCGAGATCGCCAACCCGGACATCCGGGCCTTGGGCATCTTCATGACCGCCGTGGAGACCGGCTCCAGCCTTGACCGGGAAATGATCGCCAACTTCCCCGCCATGCTGCCGGGTCTGGCCTTCCAGACGTACATCCGCAAGAATATCGACGTGAAGAAGGCCCCGCTGGCCCTCCAGCCCCTGTGCTTCTTCTCCCCCCGCTGCACCGCCACCGGCGATTACGCCGCCCTGTGCGACGAAATGCTGGCAAGAATGGAGGGCTGATCCATGGCAGGTAAAAAAAGCCCCTCCATCTTCTCCACCCTGCAAAAGACCACGGAAAACGCCAGCGCCGTCAACGGTGAGCTGACCCGCCAGCTGCCTGTGGCGTCTCTGGTGGATAACCCCTTGAACCGTTTCTCCATGGCGGAGGACGATGAGTTCCTCTCCACCATGCGCTCCGTGGAGCAGGACGGCTTTTTGGAGGACATCGTGGTCACGCCCGACGGCGAGAACACCTGGCGCATCATCAGCGGACACCGCCGGGTGATGGCCGCCCGGAAACTGGGCAAGACCGCTGTCCCCTGTAAAGTCCGCCGGTATCCGGACAAGCTCTCCGAGCTGCGGGCGCTGATGGGTGCCAACGTCCACCGGCGCAGCCTCTCCCCCTTTGACATGGCCCGCCAGCTGGAAACGCTGCGGGAAGTCCTCTCAGAAAGCGGACAGCTCCCCGAGGGAACCAAGGAGCAGGCGGAGTTGATGGCCGCTCAGAGCGATCTGAGCCGGGCCACGGTGGAGCGGTATCTGGATCTTCTGAATCTGGACGAGACCATGACCGGCTGGGCCGAGCGGGGCGAGATGACCATGACGGACGCCTATGAAATGGCCCGCCGGAAGAATGTCCACCTCCAAGCCGCCGTGGAGGAATATGTCGCTCACAACAACGCCAACGGGGACTTCCCCGGCCTTGTCCACCGGGCCATCGCCTGGGCGAAAGCCGCCGAGCTGCCCCCGCCTCCGCCCAAGCCCGCCCCGGCCGCCAATCCTCTGCGGACGGTGGATTCCTTTGGCCGGGCCGTCCGCCGCTCCACCGCACAGCTGAAGGCGCTGGATCTCTCCGCAGATGTAGACCGCACCACCGCCCGGAAAAAGCTGGACACCTGCCTTGCCAATCTGGAGGAACTGCGGCGGACGGTGGAGGCCCTGAAAGCCGGTCTGGACGGCTGATTCCCTCCCCTGCCCCGCACCGTCCGCGCCGCGCAAAACCCCATAGAAAACAACGGTAACGGGACGCATACGCGTCCCGTTACCGTCATATTGGCCGTCTTTCCGCCCATTCGGCAAATCATTTTTACAAAGGCCGCAAGGAGTGTATCATGCAAATTTTTGTTGAAAAAATTGAAAACCCAAGCCAGGAGTTTTGGATCTGGAAGAAGGAAATCACAAACAGACAGACGGGAGGCATCTACCCGTCAGCGATTTCAAATGTCGGCTCCGGCATCAGTGCAGCGATTTACCAAAAGGATGAGGCTGGTCATGTTACTCAAATCGCGCAGCTACAGCTCCCTGATTACGAAAAGCTGGTCGAGTACTATTCTGCCGGAAAAGAGATCAATTTAAATTATACATACATCGATGACTTCGCATGGCTTGGGGATGAACTGCCTTATGAGGTGGAATCACTTCCCTATACGGAACGTGAAGGCTTTTCCGCGCGGTGCGCCCTGCTGAATAACCACGGGGAACCGGCTTACTTCCACATCATGCAGTCAAAACTGAAAAAGGGTGATATGGATTTTTCCTATTCGGGCTTTTTCAATCTCAATCTGGATCTTTGCAATTTAAGCGTTGAACAGGGAAATCTTGTATTCGATTTTGCGCGCTTTGATCATTCCAATATTTCTGTTGGAATGATCGCGTGTGGAGGAAATTCGTACTTTTCTCCGGAAATTTCTTTTCGCTATATAAAAGCGGATACCGTAAAAATAGATACGATGCTGATGTCGCAAAGCCTTTCCCTGGATTTCTTATGCGCCAAAACCAGCAACACGACTATTTCATTAGATCCTCTTCCCACTACATTTAAAGAGATTTGCTTTGTGAAAGCTGCGGCAAATACCGTCACGATAACAAATGCGGAAATCGACACCGTGGATATCAGAGAGGCGCATATTGATTCCTTAGCGTTTAAGCGGTGTAAATTTCTCGAGTATGCTGAGATCGGCGGCCATATACAGGAGCTCCATATAGATGACTGCATAAACGCGGCTGTATGGAAGCTCTCTGTGCCGCAAGCCCAAACCCTCACCCTTTCCGGGACAATCAATACGGGAAGGATCTGCTTCACGGATTTTGTATCCGCAATTCCACCGCTTACCGCCGCATCCTCCAGCGATCCCGCGCAGCTGCTCATGTTAAAAGAGAATTTCAGGCAAACCGGCGAGTATGAGAATGAGGACATCTGCCATCTCTATTTTCAGAGATCTAAAACGAAATGTGAGCGGAATCGTCTGAAAAAGGCAGGGCGATATATGCTCGATGGCATAAGCGGCTATGGGACCAAACCATTCAGAATGCTGTTGGTGATCCTTGCGGTGATCGTGCTGTTTGGTACGCTATATTATTGCGCACCCTTCCTGTCCTTCCATGGCGCAAGCACGTGGCTTGAGCATATCTACGCAAGCGGGATAACCTTTTTCGCTGTTGGCTACGGCGATTTATTTCCGCTGAATACCATTACAAAAATGGTGTCTCTGACAGAGGCTTTCCTCGGCGTCACTTCCACAAGTTACTTCTTGGTACTGCTGTCGCGGAAGGTCATACGCTGAGAGCCGTCACCAGACCATTCCCATCAAGCCGGAGCTGCCGCGCTCCTTGCGCGCGCCGCCGGGCGGAACCGAATAGCTCCACACAGTCATTTCAGTGGCATAATTTGCCCTTGTACTGATACGCTGCGTCTACGGTCGTAGTTCCCAATTTTCTCTCGTAGTGGTATAATTGGGGTGTCAATTGAAGAAAAACAGGCGAGGTCGTAGTTCCCAATTTTCTCTCGTAGTGGTATAATGGCAGGACAGCGGCACCGTGCGGCTGGGCGGTCGTAGTTCCCAATTTTCTCTCGTAGTGGTATAATAAACGCTTGAAAAAGGAGGTAAGCAGAAATGTCGTAGTTCCCAATTTTCTCTCGTAGTGGTATAATCGTTCAGCTTCATGGAAACACCTTTGATGAGTCGTAGTTCCCAATTTTCTCTCGTAGTGGTATAATCATTACCAGCATAATCGAGCCACCATTTTGGTCGTAGTTCCCAATTTTCTCTCGTAGTGGTATAATATGCCTCCGGCAATGGTTGCTCATTGCATAGTCGTAGTTCCCAATTTTCTCTCGTAGTGGTATAATGACTACCGCCAGCTGATCAAGGACGGCGTTGTCGTAGTTCCCAATTTTCTCTCGTAGTGGTATAATCCGTGGATCACAATGCCCTGACGGCCACGCAGTCGTAGTTCCCAATTTTCTCTCGTAGTGGTATAATGAAAACGACCACATGGACACCGGCAGCTTTGTCGTAGTTCCCAATTTTCTCTCGTAGTGGTATAATTTCCGGCTCGTTGGCCTGTTCACTGTTGTGGTCGTAGTTCCCAATTTTCTCTCGTAGTGGTATAATAAATCCCTGCAAAACGCCCTGCATTTGCGGGTCGTAGTTCCCAATTTTCTCTCGTAGTGGTATAATAGGCGAAAATCAAGAACGCAAATTCAACGCTTTTAGCACGTCTTTCTCATCACAAGGCAGGCAAAAGCACAAAAATACGGAACGATTTCTGTGAGAAGTCGTTCCGTATTTTTCTTAAAAAATCATCAGTTGCTCAAATTGCTGCGGCTTGTCGTATGGCGTTGGCTTGCCCACCAGCAGTTCAATGGCATTATACTGTTTTTCGGTAATCACCAGCATCCGCACAGACCCCTTTGACGGAAGCGCCAGCAGAATTCTTTTCTTGTGGGTCTCCACGGAATCTCGGCCGTTGCAGACACGCGCATACACAGAGTACTGTACCATGTGGTATCCATCGCCCACCAGAAAATTCCGGAACTGCGTCGCGCTGCGCCGCTCCGCCTTGGTTTTGACCGGCAGGTCGAACATCACCAGTATTCTCATAAGCCTATTCATACTGATGCAGCTCCAAGGGGATCAGCTCCGGCAATTCCAGCAGATTCTCCCCCGCTGTAACGCTATTGGCCAAAGCCATACACACCCGGTCGATCGACAGCATGACCCTGTATCGTCTGCCCGCCTGCTTCACAAGATAATTGGTGAGATTGAAAAGCCCCGCTTTCTGCCGCGGCGTCAACACAACATCGTCTTTGGAGAAATTCTGCGCCACATAGAGATCGACAATGGGGCGAAAGGGTTCGATCAGGTCATCCGCCAGATTGAAGTTGTTCAACTCGCTTCGATGGTGCAGTCCGATGCAGGGCTCCAAGCCATGCACAACAAGATTTCTGGCAATTCCGGCCCGCATGACCGCATAGCCGTAATTCAGCGCCGCGTTCCGGGGATCATCGGAGCCTCTGAAAAAGCCGTTTCCAAACAGTGCCGGAAAGTAGAGCGCCGCCGCCACCGCCTCCCGGTTATCACTGTCATTGGAAAGGACTTTTCCGGCCATTTGCTGAAGCTCCTGCCATTCTTCCTTCCCCATCAGACGCAGACACTGCGCCTGATTTTGTATTTTCCGGACGACGATCTGCTGCCAAAGCTGCTTTTGCAGCGGCTTGCCCATCTCGCACTGCGATAGCAACAGCTTTCGCTGACGGCAGAACTGGTTGATCGGGAGCAGCTGGCAGCTTGGCAAATGCTTCTCGTCGCACAGAAATACGGTGATCCCATGATCGGCCATCGCTGCCGCCGCGTGGACAGACAGGGTGACCTGCTGAGATTCGATGAGAACAGACGAAATATCCTCCAACGGAACCGTGATTTTTTCCGCCTGTTCGATGACCAGCTGTTCTCGCTGTACACTGAGCCGCGCGGGGTTCGCCAAAAAGATATTCCGATATTCCATCTCAGCCCTCCTTGGAAAATGTCATCCGTTTTTCGGGGAGATCTACTTTGTAATAGTTTCCTAATACGTCCACCTGATATTTTTCGATGGATTGCAGAGTCTTAATGCCTAAGCTCGGCTGTAAATATCGTCGGTCATGTGTTTCCACAGAGATCTGTGCTACCGCAATGCCTGCGCTCCGGTAATAATACATTCCCTCCTGCCGAACGATCTCCTTTTCGCCTGTACCGCCCTTTGCAAGATTCAGCTTGATCCCCTTGCGGCTCTGGATGCGTACCAGATCTCCGGGATAAAGAGAGAAGACAAAGTTTTCGTCCTTCATTTTCTTCCACAAATTATACGGTTTCATCGCCACAGCCGCCTTGTTAGGCAGGCTTTCCTTCTTCGTATCCGCCACATAAATGGGAACGAAATAGTAGCCGTCGCCCTCCACATAAAATACGTCGATTCGCACCATGCTGCCGTTGGCCGCGATGCCGTCTCGAACCGGCAGTCCCACCGTGGCTTTCTCGCAGATTTTCACCTTGTCTACCCGCGGCCCCGGCGAACCATCCTTCTTGGGCTTATAGAACGGCTGGGCAAAGGCCTTCGCGCCATCGCCGCCGAAATCTTTCAGCCGCGCCAGCAGCGCATCGTATAGCAGTGTATCACTTGCCGGATTATAATACCCCTCGATCTCACCAAATTTATTGAGTTTCAGATTCGTCAGCGGTGTTTTCGTCACGGTGAAGCCATAGCCGCCCTTGCTGCTGCGGATGGTCTCCGCGTGGGCCGCGCCCGTCACCTTATGGTTCGGCATTCTGGAAACAAAAACAGGCTTGATCTCCTCATCGCTTTCGTATGTCTCAAGCTTCAGCAGGTCGATCTGATGCCGAGGGTCGATGGGGTCGAGCCGGGCTTCCAGCTCCTGACGGAAGCGCTCCCACGGCTTCGGGAATGGGTCGCGCCGCGCTTCCTGCGGCAGTTCGAGCATCTCGCCTGTGGCGGGATCGACATAGCCCGCAGGCGATCTTTCCCATGTCTCCCGGTGCTTGTTGTACGCGGTCAGGCGCTGTACCAGACCGGGGGTGGTCGCGGCGATCACCGCGGCGTCCAGACAGTGATGCAGGTCGCCGTCCTCGCGGATCTTCTGCACACCCCAGCGGCCCCGGAGCATGGCTGTGACCGCGCCGTTCACCGCCTGCACCGGCTTTTTCCGGTAGTTGGACTCCGCAAAGGCGAGGTGATCCCGAATCAGGTTATAGACGGCTCTTGTGATGTACTGTGTGTCCTTGAGGTTCCGGTCAATAAACCCGGAGCTTTCCTCCTCGGTCAGCCGCCTTTTCAGCAACTTCTGCCGCTTGCGGTAATTGTGGATCAAATTTTCCACCCGCACCTCGTAGCCGTGCCAGCGCGCTTCGTCCTGTCCGAAATACTCGTAGGGCAGGCGGTTCCCCTTCTGCCGGTTTTCGCTGGCCAGCACCAGAACCTTGTTCTGATAGCTGTCGTCAAAGCAGCGGCTGTATGGGATGATGTGATCCACATCCGCATAGCCCGGCTCGAACAGGCGGGCTATGTCGAGGTTCTGGCCGGAATACAGGCACACGCCGTCCTGCTCCTGGTACAGCTTGAACTTTACGATGTCCAGGCCGGTGGCGTGGTCTCCCTTATATTCCGCGATTTGATCCTTTGCCCGCTCGTTGGCCGCGCGGTTATCATCCTGACGCTTTTCCATCTTGCGGTGCTCATCGAAGGTCCGGCTCATTTCACGGGCCAGCTCGATGCGCACCACATCCGGCGGGCCGTAGGTGCGGACCACCGCGTTGATGACCTTGATGGTCTGGGATACCGCTCTGCGGACCACCGGGTTCGTGATCTCATCCATATCCGTTAGGGAAAGCCGATTCTTCCGCTGTTCCGGATGCAGGCCCCGATGGTCGCCGTAGACCCGCGTGCACGCTTCATCGTAGCGCAGTCCTTCTTCCAGCAGCGGAATGAGCTTCTGCATCGCCTGAACGGAAAGGCTTCCGTATTTGCTGAAGGACAGCGGCAGCAGCGCCTCGTCAAACTGCGGTGGAATACCGGCCTCCCTCAGCGCCGCTATGCGCTTCGCGTCGCTTTTACACTCCGTCAGGATGGTGGCAACGGCATTGAGTTGCTCCTCGGTCAAGGTGCCGATCGCGCCCTTGCCCACCTTGTCCAGCGCCGTCCGCATCTTGTGATAGGACTGCATCTGCGGCCACTTGCGCTTCTCCGCTTCCTCTTTCGTTTTCTCGCCGTAATAGAGACCGTGAAAGAACACATCATCATCCAGATTCAGTTTCTTGCGGATCTGCCCGTAACTCAGCGATGCCGAACGGAGCGCCGCGCTTTTCAGCGCTTCACGCTGCGCGGCATCCAGCGGCTCCGGCGGCATGCCCATACCGGTCAAGCGCATGCGGCTCAAGTCCTGCAAAAGCTTGAAATACTCAAATGTGTAGGTCGCCTTTGCCGCTCTCTTCTCATCCGGCTCGAAGGTGCAGGCACCCACCCTTTCCCCGATGCCGCCGGAAAAGGGGCTGTCCCCGCCGGGGCCTTCGTCAAAGCTGCGCTGACTCTCCAGAATGGAGAGATAGGCGGTCTCCATATCCTCGTCCATCCAGACCGTGCCCAGCCTTCTCTGGGCGGCGAAGATCTGCCGCACCTCGTCCACGATGGCCGCGCGCTCCACGGTGAACCGGTAATCCTCCGCCTTATTGCGAGTCTGGTGATAGTGCGTGCCGTCCGGATGTTTTTGCCAGAACCGCTCATCCCGATACATCATCTCGCCTACCGTGCGGTAGCCGTACTCGGCCATGCAGCGGCGATTTTCTTCGATGGCGGTCTTGACCTTCCCTGTCTCCTTTTCGTCCTTCGCCGCCTCCGCGGTGCTGTTGGACTTGTAGCCGCGCCGCTGGGCAAGATGGATCAGCACCCGAACCGCTTCCTCCTTGGTGAGCGGGCGGTCCAGTGCCTCGGCGCGCAGCTGGTAGGGCGATTTTGGGAAGCCACCGGCGGCATACATGGCCTGTATATCTGCAACCGGCATGATGCCGCGCTGCTCCATCAGGTAACGGATGCGTTCCAAACGGTGCCGATGGCGGCGCAGGCGGCGCCGGGCGCTTCTTGCGTCCCGCCGGGGGGCCGCAAGGCTGGCGCCGGTTTTTGGCTGCTCCGCCTTGTCAAAAATACGCACGCCCAAGTCCTGGATCCGGTCAGGCTCTCCGTTCGGCTGATTTCGGAGGACTGCCCAGCCGACAGAACCAATGCCTATGTCCAATCCAAGCGCATAATGAAATTCCGACATCTGAGAGGGCTCCTTTCCTAAAATACGAAGATACCCCGGCCGATAAGGCCGGGGTAGGGCTTCGAGGTGTTCTACCTTATCGTAGTAACACGATTTTCCCTCGTAGTGGTATAAGGGCATTTAAAGTGTACGCTTTTTCCTAAAAAATGTCAACATTTTTATATATTTCAGCAGGGACAGATCCGCCAGCGCCGGGCTTACAGAAAAAGTCATCTACATCCGGCCGCACGCGTAATCGAAACAGCCCTGCATCGCGGGCAAAGCTTTTTCTTTACGAAAAATTCAACGAAAACCGGAAAGAGCCCTATGTAAATGGCAGATGATCTCTGCCTGTTCCAATGACCGTAAACGCAGGATCCACGAAAATCGGTTCTCCTTGGTTAAACATGGAATTCAAGAATGTCAAGCAGTTTAGGTAAGTTAGTTCCCAAATGATCGAACAATTCGGGAAAGCTGCCAGAAAAACTCTCTGCGTTTTTTATTGCTTGCGGAATACCGGGATAGTAGAGTTTTCTGAATTTATCTGAAGTAATTGTTTTTGCGTGATGAGCGCGCTTTGAAACTTCACAGCTGACCTTTATCGAGGAGGAAATCAATTGCTCGCCTACAGAAACATCCTGCGAGTTGCTTCAGATCCGCACAAGAGCATAACGCCTGCGAAATCCTGATTGACGGAAAGATCTCCATGCGGGAGCGCCACGGTCTGAGAAACCGGGAGGAATGACATGACCCTGACCCGTGAATTGCTGGACACCAGATATGCCTGGTGGTTCCATAACAAGGGCAATGCCGAGCAAGCTAAACGGGAGATTTTGATGATTTTCTCTAAAGAACTGGACGATTGCTTCGAATGGACCGAACAGGACATTTATGAACAGTCCATAAAAATTATCTTCCGCTGGGACAACGCCTAACAAGCAAGTCAGAGGGGCTGGCCTCCGAAACAGCTGTAGCTAAATCTCCGGACACATGTAGCTCACACGCCGGAATTTACACGTCTTTTCGCATACTGCCTGCCGCAAATAATTTAAGATCGCCACGCCATCATCCGCACCTACGCCCGACACGAATAGCGGGACGATATAACCCAGTAGCGGCCCTTGTAATGAGAGCGTGTTCCGCATCTGATTGCAATAATGTATTCAGAGCATCAGCAAAATCGCTTGGTTAGGTTCATGGTCTCCACTTCAGGATGCCGAAGCGCACATTGCCCTCACCGTTAACGACCTTCCCTTTTTACTCGACATTTTCCGGAGCATCGTCTATAATCTGGAGCAGAATTGTTTACTGAGGAAGGAGTATTCGCCGTGAAAATGATCGACCCCACCGCCATGTCCCGGTTCACCGCTCTGCGGGAAGCTGCCGGAAAAATCGACCGTCTGGTCCCCCACGTCCGCCTCATGGAGCAGCCGCCCCACGAAAGCCGGGATACCGCCTCCGTGGCGCTGGAATTTCCCACGCCGCTGGTGGTGCTCAACTCCACCATCCGGCAGGCGCTGTCCTTCCTGTTCTCCGCCTGCGACACCGTGCAGACGGACAAGACGGAGTGCGGCATCTGCTTCACCTTCACTGTTTCCAAGATGTGGGTCACGGAGGACGCGGAATGAAGCGCCACTCAGACATCGACATCGAAAAGCTATCCTCCGACAAGCGCCTTGCGTGGCGTGCACTCTCCACTATAGGTGCGCAGCTCCCCCTCATGGATCCCGCCCTTTCTGTGGAGGAGGTCCCGCCGGCAATCGGTATGCCCGCCGCCACGGTCACGGTCTCCATTCCAAACGGCCACACACTTGCCAAGGGGCCCACGGTTGCGATGGGAATGCTTTCTAATCATGCGGATCTCCTGCACTCCTATTGTGACGAGGAGGGCTGCATCTGCATGGAATACATTTTAAATCTCACATGGACGGAGGGCGCCCCTTCGTGAGCGCCCCCCGCTCCCCTCTTACCAGAATGTGCCGTAAAGCCCCTGCCTTTAGATGAACTGATAAAATGATTGTACTGGCGGGCCCTTGCATAAACAAAAGGGATGAGTCCTGCGTTTGGATACGCAGGACTCATCCCTTTTTCACTCATTTTTTAAGGCTGAAGCAGTTGGCCGCAACGTAGACGCGGTGTTCCTCACGGTTAAGTTCTGTGATTATTCAGAGATGCTCTCTGTGCGTTAGGAACACCGGTTAGAGCTGTTATATCGTCTTTTTTCCATAGATATCGCTCCGGGCAATACCAGTATTCCTCTTTGCGTTTTTTGAAGATCCGGTATGGTGCATCCAAGGAATTATCATAGATGTGGCATACATCGCAAAGCGGGACCAGTTCATGAACAAGGGCCAATGCCTTATCATAGCGGGAAATTATCTTTTCGGTTGGAACACCATGACCGCCGGCGGAAACTCGGGACGCCACACGGGCAACATTGATTTGCGGGTCGGCTGTCAGGACATAATAACAGCGAACGAAAAAGCCGGCATCTTTGGCTCGCTTGAGGAGTTTTAGGTTCCGGTCTGTGGACAAGACGGTCTCGAAGCAAAACCCCTTGTGTTTATCCAAGTAATCTTCACGCCGCTTTTCTGCGATTTTGGCAGCCTCCATATTATCACAATCCAGGACTCGCTGAATCTCATCTGCATTGACATAAGGGAGCATCGGAGGGCGCAGCAGATCTGTTATTGTACTCTTGCCGGAACCGTTTGGCCCTGCAAAGACAACAATCTCCGGCTTCTTAATCGGCTTGTTTTCCATATCCACCTTTTTTTATAGCCTCTCCCACAAGGGTCTTGGTGCCATCAGCGTGTTCCATATAAACCTTGCCGCTTTTCGGGTCAAATCTTGCAATAGGCTGATTCAAAAGGCGCTTTTTTTCCAACTCGTTCTTCACAGCTAACCGCGCGTTTCGAACAACGATACCATCATGCGGGACAGGTGCAGACATACCATATACTCCTTTCACATTCTCTCGATACAGCAACAAATCAGGTGTATTTCACACATTTTATCATTGTCAGTATATCACGAAGGCACTGTGTTTACAACAGCCAAAGTGCAGCCCGGTACGGCTTGGGAGATGATAGTCCCCCTATCACGGTCAATGCGGACATTCTTTCACTTCCCTGCCATTCTAATATCTGCTCTGATTTGTTCTTTCCGATTGGCATTCACGCAAGAATCCCATGTACGGCAAAAAGCACGACCTGGGATCTTTTCCCAGGCCGTGCTTCTGTCATTACCGGATCGCGTCCTTGAATGCCTGCCCCGCCTTGAATACGGGAGCCTTGGATGCGGGGATCTCCACGATCTCCTTGGTGCGGGGATTGCGGCCGGTGCGGGCGGCCCGCTCTTTGACCTCAAAGGAGCCGAAGCCGATCAGCTGCACCTTCTCGCCGGACTTCAAAGCAGTCTCGACCGTGGTGATGAACGCGGCCAGAGCGGCGTCACAGTCCTTTTTGGAAAGGCCGCTGGTCTCAGCCATGACGGCGATCAATTCAGTCTTATTCATTGTATTTTCTCCTCGTATTGTATTTTTCGCTGGTATAACGCAATTATACAGGACATACGGCAAAATAGCAATCTCCGCTTGATTTTTCAGGCCCGGCGGCGCAAAAGGCTCCGTCATCCTTGTCCACGGCACGCTTTTTGTGCTCACTCCAACAAACAGTTGCAGTTGGTACTGCTGAAGAAGTCGCGGCAACACGCAAATCTGTTTCCGTGCTATTGGCAGAACGCAACCAGATGTGCCGGCTCAATAAGTAACTTTTAAGAGAATGATTCTCTGCCGACGCTCACCATGATAAGGAAAAATAGGGTACGGTACAACAATTTTACTGTACCCTACTTTAACAAGTTAAATGGTGAAATTTACAGTGGAAATAGGGGCACCCGTAGCAATTTTACTGTACCCTATTCTGAGAAAAACTCCTTCATCACAGCGTCCAGCCGCTTCTTCAGATTCTCCAGCGGAAGCTCCAGACGGTCCGCTGCCCGCTGCAGATAATCCTCATCCAAGAGCGGGCCGCAGCGGTTGATCGTCTCGGCCAACGCATAGACAGCACCTTTGAGATAGCTCTCCTCAAGCTGCTCACAGCACGCTCCGTTATATTGCGTCCGGTAAACCGCCATCGTTATGCGATGCTTGATTTTATCGTCAATTCGTTCCGTGGCAGCGGTACTGTCAATATCGTCCCGTCAGTAATACCGAATCAGCCGCTCCGCATCCGCCTGCGGAAGCTCCGGGAACAGCGCACGCAAATACTCACAGGCACCTGCTTGGTCTAGCCCCATAACTTTACAGACCCTGACCGCGCCCCTTGCCTGCCCCTCCTGCCAGAACGACTCCTGTGACCACCGAAGCCGAAGTTCCTGAACTTGCTTTGTCATCCGCTGCATCAGGACGAACGCAGGTCACTGGCTCTTGGAAGTAGAAAATCTCGGAAACGAAAAAAGCCCACACAGGTGCAGCCTCCATTGGAGGGAGCTGCTTGCACGGGCTGTAATCGAGTGTGTTTTACACACCCCTATTATAATAAGGTAGAAAAGTTGGTGGCGTGTTCTATCGGCAACAATCAAAAGATAATTTGCACGTTCATATCTTGCAACAAGGCCTTAAATTGCTGGTTATCTGTTCTCTTTGCAACCAACGCTGTAGATTTATCATCACGGCTTCTTGTATAAACTACTACTCTTTCATCACATCTTAAGGTATCAATTTGACCAAGGGACAACATACCATTTCTAAACATTTGGCACAATAATGTATCGTTGGACTTATAGCTCACATCTATGGATGTCTTACTAGCGAAGACATCATTTAACCTCTCCCGTGCGCTCTTTTGATAGTCGTAGGAATCTCTATCTTGGGTATAAACCGTAATTGATTCGCTGTCTGGATAATACCATGAAAAAACTTCGGCCAAAATCGTTAAAGATATTTCACCCGCATTTTTCTTCTTTTCTCGTCCACTCCTTGTGGTAGTTCCCCGCAAGGGCCACTCTTGATACATCCTGTTCATCCACACAGCATATTCTTCCATCTCCAAAGGGTCATTTTTCTTCACATACTGCTGGAGATAGCCTCTTAGTTGCCCAAGCTTTGATGCCGCAGCAGAAACAATTTTAAACAGATTTGCTTCTTCACCGTTTACTAGATCTGCATAGCTTTCTTCTGCGATGGAATAGATTGGAAGTCCTGCTGCATACAGCCTCTCTATATAGTCCTTCCGATAAATCGAATCACAGATTTCTTCTGAAACCCAGTTGGGATAAGTATTGCATCGTAGTCTTTGAGCAGTTCCTTAGTGGATATCCCCGCACGTTCAACCTGCTCTAAAAAAGAAACCGTCGAATTATCCATGAGGGCAATTTTCTTTTCTCCGCTATATCTTTGATAATCTTGTATGTTAAGCATTTTCTTCCCTCATCACTAAATTCACTTCTCTAACAATGTTCTCTAAAAATCTTTCATTTTCATGATTGTAATTTAGCTCGGGGTCCTGCTTAATTTTTTCCTGAATTTTCGCCTGCAATGAACCAACATTTACCACATACGATGGCATCACAAGATTATCATCTAATCCAAGTTCTCGAAATCGGCCAGCCAAATCAGAAAAAGTATTATCAAAATTCTCTTTAATCAACGCCATAAGTGTTTCATTTTCATTCTGAACTGCACTTTCATAAAGCGCAATCAGAACGGCTTTATATGGCGCAGTAAAAGCATCCATACAATGAAAAATTTTAGACAGGAAATCCATTTCAGATAATTCTGTGTAATATGGCAAAAGATTTCCTAACAGCATCAAAGATGCAAAGTACTCAGCCTTTCGTTCTTCCATAACTGTTTCTGTTTCAATAATGTGACTGAACGAAACTTTATCATAGATCAAATGGTAAATCTCATGCCATGCAGTAAAATACTGATTGACTCTTGGCAGTGCAGTGTTAATTACCGGTATTTTTTTGCCATTTTTCACAAAAATCGCACCGCTCCAAAACGGATTGTCAATTGGCATTTGAATAAGTCCATACGGTTTCAGGATTTGCATTGCCAACCGATTAGAAGAGCTAATTTGCATTCTATTCAAGTTGGTGCGTATCAGGACAGCTTTTTCCCGCATCTCATCGCAGATTTCCGCATTCTTACTAATGACTTCATCAAGATTACCCGCCACTATTTTTTCACTCATAGCTACACCTCTCAATAGTAAATATCACAGAGTTCGAGAATGTCCATGAGCAACCCATACTGCTTTTGAGCTTTATCGCTTATTTTATAATCTTTGGGCGCATTTTCAGAATATACAACATCCACTATATCAGATTTTGGTTTTGCTTCAAAGAAAACAAGATCATCCACAGAAATATTCAAAACAGCCAAAACTTTTTGAAGATGCTTATCAAATGTACTTTTATTATCGATGCTTCCATTCAGAATCTTATCCAGTGTTGGTCTGGAAATTTCAGCCTTTTTCGCAAAAGAAACTTTTGTAAATCCGCGTTCTCGAATATAATCTTTGAGCTTCATTGCTACGATACTACGCTGGTCAAACAATTCTTCAAACTTCATTATAGTTCCTCCCTTCGCATTTATATTATACGCTATCTCGCCGAAAAATCAACATCGTCTGTAAAAAAAGATTTTACATTTTTACTTATTGTGTAGAATGATTTAGAAGAACACGATACGTTTCACTCCACGCTCTGATTGTCCTCGACCACCCGTAGGGTACATTAGATAAATAACTCTACAAGAAGTATGGCCTAATCCAAGAAGAAATCAACTACATCGAAAATACAATCAAACCAATGGAGTAAATGAAAGGATCAGAAACCAACCGACCTCTGATCCTTTTGCTTATTCTTCAATAATGAATAAATCTACATTAGCCTACCCTAACCTATACTTCGGATAAGGTCCAAATCTTGACGACACCATACTTCGGGAACACAAAAGGGAATTGGGAGAAAAAGAAAAGCTGATGGAGGGCGGTATCTCATTCATATTAAGAGAATGATTCTCTGCCGACGCTCACCATGATCAGGAAAAATAGGGTACAGTGCAGCAAAATCACTGTACCCTATTTTCCTCCAGTTGAGTCTTGACGAAAAGGGCACCTCCAACAAATTTACTGTACCCTACTTTAACAGGTTAAACGGTAAAATCGTAGTAGAAATAAAGGCACCCGCAGCAATTTTACTGTACCCTATTCTAAGAAAAACTCCTTCATCACAGCGTCCAGCCGCTTCTTCAGATTCTCCAGCGGAAGCTCCAGACGGTCCGCTGCCCGCTGCAGATAATCCTCATCCAAGAGTGGACCGCAGCGATTGATTGTCTCGGCCAACGCATACTTGGTGTTTCATTTGCGGCTTATACTGTACTGTGGTGACCTTTGCCTTACCCACGGCAAAAAACGGTGTTCTGCGGCTGTCCTACATATTCGGAGTAGCTGCTATTTTCTTCCAGTTGAGTCCTGACGAAAAGGGCACCTCCAACAAATTTACTGTACCCTACTTTAACAAGTTAAATGGTGAAATTTGCAGTGGAAATAGAGGCACCCGCCGCAATTTTACTGTACCCTATTCTGAGAAAAACTCCTTCATCACAACGTTCAGCCGCTTCTTCAGATTCTCCAACGGAAGTTCCAGACGGTCCGCTGCCCGCTGCAGATAATCCTCATCCAAGAGCAGGCCGCAGCGATTGACCGTCTCGGCCAACGCATACTTGGTGTTTCATTTGCGGCTTATACTGTACTGTGGTGACCTTTGCCTTGCCCACGGCAAAAAGCGGTGTTCTGCGGCTGTCCTACATATTCGGAGTAGTTGCTATTTTCTTCCAGCTGAGTCCTGACGAAAGGGGCATCTCCAACAATTTTACTGTACCATACTTTAATAAGTTAAACGGCAAAATTTGTGGTAGAAATAGGGGCTCCCGCAGCAATTTTACTGTACCCTATTCTGAGAAAAACTCATTCATCACAGCGTCCAGCCGCTTCTTCAGATTCTCCAGCGGAAGTTCCAGACGGTCCGCTGCCCGCTGCAGATAATCCTCATCCAAGAGCAGGCCGCAGCGATTGATCGTCGCGGCCAACGCATGCAGGCCACAGTGTCCCTCTAATATATCAAGGCATTATTGCCTGACTTAAAATTGCATTGCCTCGCTGTCCTTCAGACCGTGCTGGAAGAACATGATATAGTAGATGGGGATATAGATGATTTTTCCCTTCGTGGAGACCGTTCGTTCATTGGACACAACGAAGGCTTTCTGGATATGGTAGTCTTCATTCTTCACGAAGTTATTCAGCGCACTGTGGATGGTGTAGTCCTTACCGGACTTTACTTCAATAGGGACGGCGGATAAGGTGGCATAATCGTCGATGAGGAAATCCACCTCACCTTTATGGCGATTGTCATAATAGAACAGTTCGTAACCATGTGCGATAAGTTCGCTGGCTACGACGCTTTCATAGACGGAGCCGAGATTGATGCTGGCTTCATCGTCCAGCACAGCGCGGATGTTATTGCCATAAAGGATGCCGGTCAGGATACCCACATCATTCAGGTATAGCTTCAGCAGATTTTTCCCTGTGGACTCAACCAGCGGGAATACTGGGTTAGAGATAGCCTGAACATTGAGGGCAATACCCGCGCTGATCAGATACTCGAACTCGTCTTGATAATCTGCGAAGGTCTTTCCCTTCTTATCTTCTATGCTCTGTGCTACGACACGCTTTTTCTTATTCTCCATGTTGGAGGGGATCAGGTCATAGATGCGGCGGATCTTCAGTTTACGCTCCTCGTCATACTTGGATGCATCGGCGGCATAGTAATCGTGAATCTCCTGTTGAATCTCACGGACGAGCTGAATATTGTGGTTTTCCAGATAGGAATTGACTGCATCCGGTAGACCGCCGACCAGCAGATACTTCCGAAAGTAATCCATCATTTTGTTGTGGGTCGGCCCATCCAGTGCCTCCAGTCGCTCGAACTTCTTCCGCACGGCAGAGATGGCAAACTCGTTCAGCCCGTTGGCATAGAGAAATTCCTCGAAGTCCAGAGGGAACATCCGAACTTTACGGATGCTGCCCATGGGGATCGATGTGGTCTGTGACAGTGTCACGCCCAACAGGGAGCCGCTGGCAATATAGGTAAAGCGATCATCTTGGGATAGGAATTTCAGCAGCGTCAGCAGATGAGGATATGCCTGGATCTCGTCGATAAAAATAAGTGTGTTGTCTTTCTGCTTCATCTTGCTGCCTTCCAGCATACTGACTTGTAGGTAGAAGTCCTCGACGGTTTTCGTTTCGGCGAATAGCCGAGGGCCGATGGAGTCCTCCACCATATTGATCTCGATGAAGTTTTCAAACAGTTTATGTCCCACATGTCGGATGATATAGGTTTTTCCAACCTGACGCGCACCGTCTATCAGAAGGATTTTCTTTGAATCGCTTTGCAGATGATCTTCAATAAGAGATTCGATTTTCCGAAACAGCATCGTTGCCCCTCCTCGTAATGACTTTTCAATAGGATTATACATCACATGGAGCAACTTTTCAATATAATTTTGTCGAGGCTGTCGTCACTTTTCAAAATTGCAGATGATAGGTTTGTAGCAGTCAAGAAAAGTAGACACGAAAAATATTTATTTTTGATTAGCTTTTTCAAAAGTGGACATGATGATTCGATGCCCTGCATGGTCCGTGCTTGCAAGGGATAGCGGTCTATCAAAACTCCAACAAATAGTTGCAGTTGGTACTGCTGAAGAAGTCGCGGCAACACGCAAATCTGTTTCCGTGCTATTGGCAGAACGCAACCAGATGTGTCGGCTCAATAAGTAGCTTTTGAGAGAATGATTCTCTGCCGACGCTCACCATGATAAGGAAAAATAGGGTACAGTGCAGCAAAATCACTGTACCCTATTTTCTTCCAGTTGAGTCCTGACGAAAAGGGCACCTCCAACAAATTTACTGTACCCTACTTTAATAAGTTAAATGGCAAAATTTCTGGTGGAAATAGGGGCACCCGCAGCAATTTTACTGTACCCTATTCTGAGAAAAACTCCTTCATCACAGCGTCCAGCCGCTTCTTCAGATTCTCCAGCGGAAGTTCCAAACGGTCCGCTGCCCGCTGCAGATAATCCTCGTCCAAGAGCGGGCCGCAGCGATTGATCGTCGCGGCCAACGCATACTTGGTGCTTCATTTGCGGCTTATACTGTACTGTGGTGATTTTTGCCTTGCCCACGGCAAAAAACGGTGTTCTGCGGCTGTCCTACATATTCGGAGTAGCTGCTATTTTCTTCCAGTTGAGTCTCGAAGAATGGGGCACCTCCAACAAATTTACTGTACCCTACTTTAACAAGTTAAATGGTGAAATTTGCAGTGGAAATAGAGGCACCCGCAGCAATTTTACTGTACCCTATTCTGAGAAAAACTCCTTCATCACAGCGTCCAGCCGCTTCTTCAGATTCTCCAGCGGAAGTTCCAGACGGTCCGCTGCCCGCTGCAGATAATCCTCATCCAAGAGCGGGCCGCAGCGATTGACCGTCTCGGCCAACGCATAGACAGCACCGTTGAGATAGCTCTCCTCAAGCTGCTCACAGCACGCTCCGTTATATTGCGTCCGGTAAATCGCCATCGTTAGGCGGTGCTTGATTTTATCATCAATTCGTTCCGTGGCAGCGGTACCGTCAATATCATCCCGCCAGTAATACCGAACCAGCCGCTCCGCATCCTCCCGTGGAAGCTCCGGGAGCAGCGCACGCAAATACTCACAGGTGCCTGCTTGGTCAAGCCCCATAACTTTACAGACCCTGACCGCGCCCCTTGCCTGTCCCTCCTGCCAGAACGACTCCTGTGACCACCGAAGCCGAAGCTCCTGAACTTGCTTTGCCATCCGAGACCGCATGGTGTCCCCCCTCCTTTACGCAAAATCTTACCGCCATATTGCTTTTACACAGGGTTGATGCATCACTTTTCTTCGGGATGCTCCATTTCTTTCAGCTTGGCATCCAGTCTCTCCCTCAGTTCTCCCAGAGAGAGGTTCAGAGAATCCGCCTCATCCTGGAGACAGCTATCGTTAAGGGAGATTCCATAGATCTTGATGACCTCTGCCAGTGCTTTTACAGCGCCATTGATATAGCCTTCATCAAAGGACTTGCAGTATTCTTCCCCGTACCACACGCGGTTGATCTCCCTGTCCGTGCGGCGGTCGATTTCATAGTCGATTTTCGCCACAGCATTTGCACTGCTTTCTTCCTTCCAGTAATACCGGGCGAGCCGTTCCGCGTTCACCTGCGGAAGTTCCGGGAGCAGGGCCTGCAAATGCTGTAAAGCATCCGCAAAGTCCAGCCCCATGGCCTTGCAGGTTCTGATCGCACCTCTGGCTTGTCCCTCCTGCCAGTATAGTTCTCGGGCCCACTGAAGCTGAAGCTCCCTCATTTGGTCCATTGTCCAAAGCAACATGACGTGCTCTCCTTTCATGATTTCTCGCAAGCCCCCGGCTTTAGCCGGGGGGGTACCGGCTATTCGTCCAACAATGGGTATTCCTTGAATACCAGCATTCCGGTCTTCTTTTCCAAGTTCATTTCTCTTGTGTTTCTACTTTTGCTTTATACCACAATACGGCATTTGTGTCAAAACACGAAGTCAAAACGCAAAATTTGACGGCAATTTGGATTTGAGGTATCATATTTGAATAAAATGAAGTTATATCTCAATTTTATGACAGGCAGAGCACTTGGCCAAAGTCCCACTGCCGAATCAACAAAGGCCATTGGCACAGTGAGAACTGCGTCATTGGCCTTTTTGCACCTTGAACTACGTCCCGGGCCGGGCGCAGAGATGCTCAGACGGGCAGTGATGCGCACGAACACTTGGTTCGCTTTGCAACAAACTGAATGCAGTGGAGGTAAGCAATATGGTATTCCAAGTTACCGTATATACGGAGGGCGATGGCAGCATCACACTCTCCATGGATGATATGGACCTTGTTGTCAATGCCCCCTCGAAAGAAGCGGCCATCAAAGCGCTGTGCCGGGATATAGTGGAGTATGCGGAGGAATACCGCAAAGAATTTGCCGCGTATTCCGCAGCGCCTAACAGGGCCGCACACGCCTCTCTTGTGGAAGAAATCCTGGCCGCGACGCCGCAGGAACTGCACAATGTCCTCGTGTTCCACCCGGAGCAGATGCGTCCAAACCATCCGCACAAAACCGTCACGGAGCGTCTGGAGGAATACTACCATACGCCCGTAGATCAAATAAGCCCCACAAAAGAAGATGAGATCGACTGGGGCAAACCGCAGGGAAATGAGATCTGGTAACGCATTCGAATCAAGGCTTCACTTTGCCAGCGTCTCATACGCGGTACGGTTTTTCTCCATGAGCTGCTCGGAAATCTTCCTCACATCTTCATCACTTGCCTGACAGGGCTTCATTTGGAGAACCAAGCGAATAAATTCTTCCCGGTCTTTGATAATGGTATAGGGCGCATATTCGCCGTATGCGGCAGGGCGGCTGATGGTAACGAGCTGTAAGTGCTCTAAGGAAGTTGCCGCCTGCAAATCGTGCTTCAGCTCGACGAGCTCGGGGCCATGCTCTACGGGCATGGCGTAGCATCCGTGTTGATAAAAGTTTTTCGCAACCAGATAAGGCATATCAATGTTCCTCTTTCGGATGTGCTTGATAGGCTTCCAGAATACCGGAAGGGCCTTCCCGCCACATTCCCGTCTCCAAATCATAGATGGCGTCGTAGACCGGTGATTTTATCAGCTTTACTAATGCATCGATCCCTGAAATCCCCTGCTCCGCGGCAAGCATTTGTGCCGCCATTGTAAGGGCTCTGTCAGCCGTAAATTTTTTTGAGGATGCTCTCATGGGAGCATCCTTTTTTTGAAATTTTAAGGCATGGATGGCTTGCTCTGTCCTGAAACAATATTGTTCTGACAGCTGTTCCGGGAAAACATGAGAAAGGGCGGAATTTATGGCATCTGCACTTTCTGGCGTCCCATAGGATTCTGCCAGATAGGCTGTCAGAATCATGCTTGTATGGTCATCAGGACGCTTTCCGATTATCACATCATAATCGGAATATCTGCTGAGAATATTCTGTGTCAGTTGCTCCCTATAGACATCGTTTTTGAAATTTACCGCGGCAAATTGAAGCCACTCTGCCGTTATAGACTCGAACCGAAATACCTTCAGGGGAACGGTCTCATCCAATTTGAATATCGAAACGACACCCCTGTCATAGTCTGACTTCTTTTCCAAGAGTCGCTGCTCCCGCCGCACGCGGGTATGGGCGGCAATTGCTGCCTGTGCAGAATCAGGGGTCAGATAGAAGCCAGAGCCGAGTTCTTTCTTTGCGGCATCTGTTTGCAGATTTGGTTCTGCGACCGTGTGGTCGCTTCCGTGATAAAGAATCATTCTATGGTCACCCCGTTATTTCTGAGCAAAGCATCGATGTCATCCAAAATTTCGCCATCGCCGTCAAGCTGTACCGATTCGTAGCAATCCGAAAGGATCTCAAAAACCTCATTTTCTTTAAAGAGCTGGAGCGCAGTCATTTTGTCCAAAGAGTGACGCTTCATAAATTTTTGGAAGAAACTGAGCTGCGTATAAAGCACATCGGATTCGCTGTATTCAAATGCATCCATAGGCAGCCTCCTCTTCATTTGCCGCAAAAACGCGCAATAGCTTTATTCAGCGGGTACAATTAAAATTGTCCATTGATATAACGCAATTATACCGAACCTGCGTCAAAATAGCAACATATCGGTACGCTCCGCAGAGGTTCTGTCAATTTTGAGAGTTCTCCCCGCCATCACACAGCATCGTACCTCTGCTTCCGGCTTTTGGGAGATTCCGGGAGCGTCATGGCCTGCTGCCCGGAGGAGCCGGCCCATACCCGCAGCCGATGCGCCGTCCGGATTGCCGACACAGTTTCCCGTTCTTACACACAGTCTTTGTGATCTGCGTGTCACGTTCTCCTACTTACGAGGTCTTGATCTCGTTTGCCGCAAAATACCGGCAGCCGCATCCGTGTCTGCCAGTATTTGTGCGCGCATAATATGTCTCATGTGAGTTTTGTCCGAGTGTTTCTGTCGGGCGCCGCCCGGCCTTGTCTCGCGTGAAAAAGGCAGCTGCCACAAAAATAAGCCTTTTCGCTTACTTGTGGCAGCTGCTCTGCTCTTGGTGCGGTCTTATCTCAATGAATTTATCAGGACGCTTCCATCAATGTGCTGAGCTGGTAGACTTTCTGGCTGGACTTTTCGCCGGTCTTCCAGAAGAATTTGCCGGTAAAGCCATATACAATGGCCAGTACAGGGCACAGCCAGCAGAACATGGCAAAGGGCAGGTACGACATGGTGGAGACCCCCAAGGTGCCCGCCATATAGGCGCCGCACAGAGACCAAGGAACCAGAGGGCTGATGATCGTGCCGGAGTCCTCCAAGGTACGGGAGAGGGTCTGAGGCAGGAGGTTTTTCTTCTTGAACTCGCCGATATACATTCTGCCGCCCACCACAATCGCCAAGGTCTGAGATGCCGTTGCCATCAGCAGCAGCGTGCACGTCAGGACAACAGCGGTGACAAGCCCGCCGGTAGACTTCACCAGAGGATCCATTTTGGATAGCAGAGCCTCCAGCAAGCCGGTCTTTTCCATGATGGAGCCGTACAGCATACCGAGGATACCCAGAGCCGCCGTCCACAGCATACTTTGCAGCCCGCCTCTGTTCACCAGCCGGTTGAACTCGGGCAGCGCAGTGTCAATGGAGAATCCGCTGTCCAGAATATTCAAAATACCGGAGAGCGTCTGCCCCTGAACGAGCATCGCCAACACCACAGCCACCAGAGTGGAGACCATCAGCGTGGGAATGGAGGGACACTTGCAGATCGCCATGACAATGACCGCCACGGCGGGCAGAAGCAGCAGGATATTCATGTGGAAGTTTTCCTGAATCGCCGCCGTCATCATGGTCACCACCTCGGAGTCCACGGAGCTGGCATCATACTGCAAGCCCAGCAGGCCATAGACGATCAGCGTGATGATATGCAGATACACAGGCCAGCGTGGAGAATATCGAGTATATTGCCGAACGGCATCTGGATCGGAAGCAGATCCTCCGCTTGGCATCCTGTTCGTACATTCAGGAGACACGAAATGTGATCATCCTGGGCGCTACCGGTGCTGGAAAGACATTCCTGGCTTGTTCCCTGGGTGTGGCGGCCAACCGGAACTTCTACGCCGCTCGGTATCTCCGGCTGTCGGATCTTCTGGTGGAGATCGCTGTGGCCCGGAGGGATGGGACCCATCGGGAATATATGAAGCAACTGAAAAAGGTGAAGCTGCTCATTCTGGACGAGTGGCTGCTGTACCCGCTGAAGGAGGCAGAAGCTCGGGATGTACTGGAACTGGTGGAAGCTCGGAACAAGGTGGCGTCCACCATCTTCTGCTCCCAGTATGACACCAGTGAGTGGCATGAAAATCTGTATGATCCAACTCTGGCGGACGCGATCTGCGACCGGATCATCTACAACGCGTACACGGTTCAGATCGAGGGCGAGTCAATGCGCAAGCGCATGGGTATGACAGAGTAATTTCCCCGGCGGCCGGGTGCACCATGTGCCCGGCCGCTGTGCACCATTTGGGCGGTGTCCGTGGACCGACGTGGTGGTGCATGCACCACGACCTCGGTGTAGGACCAGCGGAAAGGGTGTCCGTTTTCAGCGGTCAGGGTGTCGGACGGCTAACGGTTAGGGTGTAGTTTTCGGCCGGCATATTCACCGCGCAAAATGCGTACGCCGCTCTGCAAAATATCATAGAAAAATCGAGTAGGAGGCTCTCGTAAATAGAGAGCCGACCTCTCACACCACCGTGCGTACTGACCGGTACACGGCGGTTCAACCGCATAAGTGCAAGGACTCGTAGTAGTTGAGGATACTAAAGTATCCCGCTGCTGCGAGTCTTTCGTTTGTAATGGAACATTCTAATACATGACTACCGGCGATACGCCAACAACCCAGTCTGGAATTTCCCCACCGGTAAGCCTTGTCAGCCGGGCCGCCCAGCTTTCTCAAGTTGGCCACCTTTGTTTTGGGCTTCTTCCACTGCTTCCAAATGTACATTCGGATCCTGCGCCGCATCCATTTATCCCAGGACATCACGTTCGTTTCATATCGGCTGCTCGAAAGTAGCCAATCCAGCCGCGGATGAACTCCTTCACTTCCTGCATTACCCTGCGGACATTGCGTCCACGGTTGCGCTTTGTAAGAAGCTTCAGCTTTTCCTTCGCCTTGGCAAGAGACTTTCGGTGCACACGGATATAGGTACCGCTAACCGGCAGCTTCGGAAAGTGACCAAGGCAAAATCGGTATTCCCTACGGATGACAGTCTGCTGAAGATGCTGTATCTGGCCATGATGGATATTACGAAGAAGTGGACCGGAAGGCGGCAGGACTGGAGCGTAATTCACACACAGTTGGCGGTGTTCTTTGCCGACCGCATGCTGGACTGACCGGCTGCAACCGGAATGTCAAGAGTCGAGATGAACGGAGGCTGACGCCTCCGCCCTTGACATCCCCTCAAAGCGCTGTTATTTTTGTAGAAAAGGCGGCAGCAGCTTGCGCCGCTCCCGCCTTAAAACATTTTTGGCATACTCCGTATCATCAATGCTGATGAAAATAACACCATCGTCCGCCAGCAGCTTTTGCAGCAGCTTCAACCGCGGGTACATCATGCACAGCCACTTGTCATGGCGGGTCAGGTCCTCGCCCTCTTTGCCGACGACCTCGCCCAGCCACTTTTTGATTTTCGGGTCATTGACGTTATCGTTATAGACCCAGCCCTCGTTGCCGGTGTTGTATGGCGGATCGATGTAAATACACTTGACGCGCCCCTCATACCGGGGCAGCAGGGCTTTCAGGGCTTCCAGATTATCGCCCCGGATGATCATATTTTCGCTGCCGTTATCTTCGTTGTGCTGTCCGTTTTCATCAAAGCTGTACTTGCGCTCCAACACCCGAAACGGCACGTCCTGATGGTGATTGATCACCTTGCTTTTTCCAATCCATTCAAGTGTCGGCATGAGTATCTCCTCCAAAGTTTAAAATACGATCAGCTTTTTGACTTAATTCAGTACGAATCAACTCAAACGTCCTCTGTTTAAGTTGAAGCAAGGGCCTAAAAATATCCGCATGCATTTTGGCTGTATCCTCGTTGAGCTGTTCCAGTTCAATTTTAAGTTCGTCAAAATTTAATCCATGCGCTCTTGCGACAGCTTCCTGACACCTCATGCGCACCCGAATCGGAAGTGACTGTTGTTCCTGTTTTTCCACCTCAAGGATTCTCTCTGCATCTTCCTTCTCATTAACTCGAAATAGTTTCTCATAGATTTCCGCTCTATTCTGCATGACTTGGCAAAATTTTTCTCTGGCTCGTTCCATTGAGTTTGACAGTGTTCTGACTTTGCGATAATCTGCAGAATCAAGAGAAGTAAGAATCTGATCCAAGCATATGTTAGCATTTACTTGATATCGCTGAATCTGCTTAATTGCTTCCTTCGGTTCAATTCCATCAATATCCATTGTTTCTATTAAAGGCGGCATTAAATTAATGGTGTTCAGCGCATTTGAGAATACCGATTCTACATCGAACCATTTTTCATTCTCCCGTCTAAGATAGCTATCGCGTTGAATCTGTTTATAGGTAAATAGAATTGTCACAACTACAGTTGCAACCGCCACCAGCGCTCCTAAGATCGTCCCATAATAGGCAAGCACATCCGCGGCATCCCACATAGTCATGTAGCCGCTGTTCGTTTTGTAGCACTCGTTGATTATGATGGGGACGCCAACAATTAGTACCAGTGCTATAGCAGCAGCCAATATCCACTTCGTCCATGACTTTTTCATCATAGCATTTCCTCCCCGCTCCAGACATACGCTGTGTAGCGTCCGCCGCTGAGCTTGGTAATCTCCCCATTTTTCAGCAGCTCCGCCAGGGCGCGTTGGACGGTGATCTGGCTGATGTCCGGGCATTTGGCCATGATCTCACTCTTAGTGATCTTACCGAGGTGGTTCTTGATGATCTCCCGCACCCGGTCGGGCTTGGAAAGTCCCTTGGTGGTCAGCAGCTCAATCCGGCTTTCAAAATCCCGGTACGCCGCCGTAAGAATGCCCAGCATATAGGTGACAAAGGGCGCATAATCATTCGTCCCTTCGTGCCAGTTGTAAGAGCTGGCTTGCAGAGCCTCGTAATAGGTTTCTTTGGTGTCGGAAATCAGCTTTTCGATGCTGATATATTTGCCCACGATATAGCCAGAGCGGTACAAAAGCAGCAGCGTCAGGAGCCTGCTCATGCGTCCGTTGCCATCGTTAAAGGGATGGATGCAGAGAAAGTCCAGAATAAAAATCGGGATCAGCAGCAGCGGGTCAAGCTCGGCGTCCTGTGCGGCCGTCTGGAAGGCGTCGCAAAGTGCTGCCATCGCCCCCGGCGTTTCCCACGCAGAGACAGGCTCAAACCGGACGATCTTCCGGCCGTCCGGCCGTTCTTCGTCAATCACATTATCCGAGTTTTTGAAGCTGCCGCCGATGGACTTGCCGCTGAACTTGTACAGGTCCCGGTGAAGCTGCAAAATGACCGTCGGCTTTGGCGGGATATAGTCGTGGCTCTCGTGAATCGTCGCCAGCACGTCACGGTATCCGGCGATCTCTTTTTCGCTGCGGCTCTGAGGCATGGTCTTTTCGCGGACAATCTTTTTCAGGCGGTCGTCTGTTGTGATGATGCCCTCGATGCGGTTGGACGCTTCGGTGCTCTGGATCTTCGCAACCTCCAAGAGATTGGACAGCGCATCCGCTTTGGCCTCGATAAAAAGATTCTGCTGCCCCTTGTACTCGTGGATCTGCGTCAGATACGCCACGACCTCCGACGTCAGGAGCTTTTGATATTCTGCTTTGAAGTTGAAATCTCTCATTCAAATTCCTCATTCGGCGTTCAATTTCATCAAATACTATTTAATGATGCAATTACAGTATATCCGTGAATTGCATCACCGTCAATCGTAATTTTCTCATTTTTGCAGTAATGATAAAATTGAAATCTAGCTGTCGTCTGCTACGCATCATGTCCCCTCACAGGCGCTGACAATCGAAAGCAGTATTGTTACGATTTCAGATTGTCAGCATAAAAGGAAGTCCGCCGCTCATCGGTACGGACTTCCTTTTGCATTTTCTGAGCAGGTATTTCAAACGGCATTTTACAGTTTGGGTACCTATCTGCGAAGGAAATGTGAGGAGTTCAGAGGGGAGAATTCCCTTTGACGCTGGGTTTCCAATAGGGGCGTGAGCATCCCTGTTGGCACACGATTTTCCGCAGGAAAGTCTAGTCACGCATTTCGCGTGCTGTCATCAGTATAAGGGCTATTGGTGCTCTTGTCCGTTAGGGTGGAGCTATTTTACCGTGATGCCAGGGCTAAACCTCCGTGCAGGTGGTGCTCACGCTCCGAAATTTACACTGGGAGGAATGACATGACCCTGACCCGTGAATTGCTGGACACCAGATATGCCTGGTGGTTCCATAACAAGCGCAATGCCGAGCAAGCCAAGCGGGAGATTTTGATAATTTTCTCTAAAGAGTTGGACGATTGCTTCGAATGGACCGAACAGGACATTTATGAACAGTCCAGAAAAATTATCTTCCGCTGGGACAACGCCTAACAAACAAATCAGAGGGGCTGACCGCCCCTCTGACCACCGTGGTTGGCCCCCGGAACAGCCGTGGCTAAAAGTCCGGACTGGTGTGGCTAAATCTCCGGACACATGTGGCTCACACGCCGGAATTTACAAGGGTAGAAAATCTGCTGTTTCATTCGCTGTGGCTTGCGTTCCGAGCAGAGCGCGGGTGTTTTCCCATGCGGGAGGCAACGGAGGCATAATTTACACATCTCTTGTCAGCCATGACCTGTACGGCAGCGGATCAGCCGGAAAAGTGTAATCTGTCAAGTAAAAATCCCTGGTTTTGCCAAAGCAAATTCCTTGGTATTGCCACGGGAATTCCCTGGTAATTGCCAAATAAATTCCCTGATTTTGCCACGCTATTTTACCCGCATGAGAGCGTTGCGCAGGCGGTAACTCTGCCCCTCAAAGGTCAGCAGGTGACCATGATGTGCCAGGCGGTCAATCATAGCCGCAGCCATCTGGTCATCGGTAAAGATGGTGCCTCACTTGGAAAACTCCAGATTGGTGGTAATGATGAGACTCCGGCGCTCGTAGCAGCTTGAGATCAGTTGGAAGAGGAGCTGTGCCTGCTCCTTCTCCAGTGGAAGATAACCCCACTCGTCCAGAATTACCAGTTCCGCCCGGTCAATGGATTGTAGCAGTTTCTCCAGGTTGCCGCTCCGGCGTGCCTCATCCAACTTGGTGGCCAGAGACGCAGCAGTAAAGAACCTGGTCTCCAAGCCAGCCTCGCAGGCTGCAACGCCCAGAGCAATGGCCAGATGGGTCTTTCCGGTTCCAACCGGACCATAGAGGATCAGGTTGCGCTTCATACGCACAAAGTTGCAGCTGGTCACATCCTCTGCCGGCAAGGCCGCCGGTAAGCGCAGGGCTGTCCATTCATAGTCGTCCAGCGTCTTGCGTACAGGGAATGCAGCCCGCTTCAGCAGCCGTTCCCGCCGCAGGCGCTCCCGGTAAGCCAGTTCCTGGCTGAGCACCTGGTAGAGGAATTCCTCCTGCCTGGGGGTGGCCTCCAGTTCGCACATGGTCACCACCTGCTGGGTCAGGGCCAGCCGCTTACAGGCTTTAGAGATTTCCTGCCGGATCAATGCCCGTTCCATCAGCACACCTCTTCTTTCAGCAGCTCATCATAGCACTCCAGACCGGCATCATTGGCGTGCTGGATCCCCATGGACATGAGACCTGCCAGATACTCCGCACCAACCTCTTCGCCCTGACTTCGGCGAGTCAGCATCTGTTCCACGGCGTTGAGGGCAATATCAAAGTCATACCGGCCTGCCAACTCCTGCATCTGGGTCATTACCTGCCGCAGCCCGGCCTTGTCCATCTCATCCAGATAATTCCGCAGGGGACAGTGAATATTTTCGCGGACCTGGCTGTTGTGCCATGCCCCGGGTTTCCTGGCCAGATCCCCCAGCATATGCAAATCAAATGGAGATATTTTCTAAAAACATTAGGCGATCCGGAGATTCCTTTCAAAACGGTAATTACAGGGTTGCAATACTTTCTCGAGCCAGTTTGGAGATGTTTTTTAGCTGAAGAGGAGTTTCTAATGAGCTGGCAATCTATCAATGCAGTTTGGATAAAGGGAGATGTAAGCAAACGCAAAATGGCGCGCTGAATCTTGCGGAGATTCGGCACCAGAACGGACATGACGATCACATGGGCCACAGTCTCCCGCAGCTTTGCAGTGACCAGCCCCATGCCACATTTTCGCTTCGCCAGACTGAATCTGCGCTCCACTTCCACACGCTCGCACTCATCCCGATAGTCCTGAGCCTTGTCTCTGGTTTCACCCTTCTTAGGGCGCCCCAGAGCTGGGCCGGAAAGACGAAAACGTTTCTCCCCGGTTCAAAATCCGAACCGGGGAGGGATTTTATAAGAGGTCTTGATCTCGATTTTCCGCAAAATAATGGCAGACACGAATGTGCCTGCCATTATCAATGCGGTTCGGTCTTTCTCCCCAGTGTCGCTTACTTCATGGAGCGTGCCAGGAACGCGGCGATCTGCGCTCTCGTGCAGGCGCCGGTGGGGTCGAACTTGCCGCCGCCCACGCCGGTGGTGATGCCGTTTTCAATGGCCCATGCCACGGCCTGCGCGTAGTAGCTGTCGGCGGAAACGTCGGTAAAGCTTGCCGTACCGCCTGCCGCGGGCTGGCCCTCGGCCCGCCACAGCATCGTCACCATCTGGGCACGGTTGATAGCGGCGTTGGGGTTCGCGCCGTCAGAGATACCCTTCTCCTTCGCCCAATTCTGCGCGTTCTCGAACCAAGTGTTGCCGCCGGTCAAGTCCGCGTCGTTCTGGCGGGCGAGGATCGTCCACAGCTGCGCCCGGGTGGTGGAGTTGTTGGGGGCGTAAATGGAATCGTTCATGCCGTTCACCAGCCCACGGGCGCTGACGAAGTCGATGGCGTCCTTTGCCCAATGATTTCTCGTGTCGGCAAAATTCTTAGAGTTATCAACGATTTTCACGGTCGCACCGCCGTTGACAGTCAACTGGATACCGTCCTCCGTGGGAACGGAGTTCTTCAAAATCTCCTCCGTGCCGTCGGGGTGGACGAGCACTGCCACCGTGCCGGGCTTCACGTTGGAAACGGGAATTTCCACCTTGGTTTCGCCTGAGTTTCTGGGCAGTTCCACCTTCACCACGGGAGCGGTGCTGCTGTTCTTGGTGGCCTCGACCTCCACGGGGGCTTTCACGGCCTCGCCGTTTTTCTTGGCATCCTCGATGGCCTTGTTGCTGAGGGTGGTCTCCGCCGTGGTCTGGCCGTTCTTGTCGGTTTTCACCGTGCCGGTGGAGCCGTCAGCAGCCTTGTTCTCGGTGACGGAACTGCCGTCCTTCTTCGTCTCCGTCTTGGTCACGGAGCCGTCCTTCTTGGTCTCGGTCTGAACCTTCGTGCCGTCTGGCTTGGTGACCGTCTCCACCTTCGTACCGTCCGGCTTGGTGGCGGTCTCAGGCTTGGCGGACGCTGTGTCACCGCCACCACCGGAGGACGAACCGCCGGAACTGCCGGACGAACTACCGCCACCGCCGGAACTGCCGCCCGTAGACCCGCCGGGCTGAGAGGGCGTTGTGCCGCCCGCAGAGCCGCCGTCCGGAGTAAAGTGCCATGCTCCGCGGAACACCACGGTCATGCCCTCTAAGGTGCCGCCGTCCCAGCCGGAGAAGGCCCATGTGCCGGTCAGGCCGCCGTTCTGCGCGTTGGAGGTCGAATCAGCGGTGAAAGTGGTATCCACAGCGTCCATCGCCTGCTCCACGCTGCGATAAGCCCTGCTGTCGGTGGGCAGCGTCCTGTCGGAGGGGGCTTCGCCCCAGTCATAGCGCACCGTGTAGGTCTTTACCTCCGGCTGCTCCGAGGTCTCCTGATAAACGAAGGTAACCGTGGAGCCGTTGTCCTTCATATCGACAAAGGCGTGGCCGTTCAGGGTCTGAGGCGGCTGCCAGTTCACGCTTGCGCCTGTCGGGACCGGCAGAACGGAGGGCGCGGTGTTGGGCATCGCCGTGCCGTCCTCCAATTCATATTGAATGGTAACGTCGGTGTAGGACTGATTTTCGGTGCCGTCGGTGGCAAGGGTATTCCCCGCTCCGTCCACCACCTCAAAGCCGATGGTATCGCCGCTTTGCAGCTGGGCGTTCTCCGGAATTCGGTAGACAAGAGAGCAGTTGACAAGGCCGGAATCAAAGTCGCTGCCTGTGTATTCCAGCGCGCCCTTGGGCCAGAACTTGGATTTTTCGCTCCAGACGGGAACGGTAAAGACCTTTTCCGCCCAAACGTCTCCGCCGTCTGCCGTGACCGCCCGGCTGCCGTCAGCGTGCTGCACCCACAGGCGCAGCGTCACGGTCTGCTCCTCGGTGTCGGAGAGGTTTTGAACGATGGTGCGCAGCTCGATCTCCTGCCCCTTCATGGCCGGAGAGAAGTTGTCTTTGCCGCTCAAAAGGCGGCTCTCCCGATCCTGCTGATACCTCCAATAGCCGGAGTATTTTGGATCCCTATAAGCCTCGGGGTTTTCGGTGGGATTTTTATAGTTGCCGGTATACAGCTTCACCTCCGGGACCGCCGCATAGAGGGCGGGCGGGTCGGAGATCAGCTGGCTCATGCGCTTGGTGCCCTGAAGGGTACACACATCGCAGAACTCGTTTCTTCTATTCTCCCGCATGAGGCACTCGAAGCTGGAATTGTACACATACGAATCGTCCCTGTGCGGGCAGGAATAGGTATTACGGAAGCCCAGCATGTTCTTCCACTTTACCTGCGTAGGCTCCGCCGTGTGAGAGATATTCAGCGAGGCGCTGTAGGACGCCTCCCCCACGGGGGTCGAGCTGGTGGCGTACTCGTCGCCTAAATGAAACAGTCCGTGTCCCAGCTCATGGCGCAGGATAAACGGGGAAGAGTCGTGTTTCGCGGCTGCCAGAATATAGTGGATGCCGCTTTTAATCTCATCGTGGGAGCCGCCGAAATATTCCCCGCTGTTCGCCAGCACAACAAACTGGTTGATGTGCTCATAAACGTAATCATACTGTCTGTATTCATCGGCCTCCGGCACGGTCGTGTTGGGAATATGCGCGTCATGGATCTTTTCGATGAAGGACGTGCCTATGATGCGCTCCAAAATGTGGTTTCTCCAGCCTCCGTGGTTGACGGAGATGCCGTTTTTATTCGCCTGGAAAAACGTGCTGCTGCCGTTAAAGCCGTCCTTCGACGCCGTGCAGAGCGCATAGACATTGAAGCGGTCCGCCATGCTGCGGTACGGCTCCGTATTCAGCGTTGCCTGCCACAGCCGCTGAACATCCTTGATGAAATCCGCCTGCTGGCTTTTGGTGTAGCCCTCGGCGCAGAACAGGATCACCATGTTTTCCGTGTCGCTGCGGGGCTTTTGGATCACATACACCGGAATGGTGGCGTTGGCGTATTCTGGATCTTTCGTGTAGTAGTCGCTCATCTCCACCTGAAGATACGTCTCGGTGTCCACATCCCAATTCCCGTCGCCGGTGTCCCGCTGGGCGGGAGAAAGAGGGGTGCTGTCCGCCGGCTTGCCCGGCGCGGAACCCACATAGGGGTCAGCCGCCGTGCCGCTGCCGGAGGTCACGGCATAATACGCCGTGTCCAGATAGAACGCCGGACGGACGCCGTAGTAGCCCTTGCAGGGCGCGTCGCGCCCGATGCTCCCCTGCGTGGTCACATAGCGCATATCGTGGTTGCAGTCCGTCACCGGCGTCCGCAGCCAATAGTTCCAGCTGATGCCGTTCCGGTTCTGCCCGATGTAGTAGCCGCCGAGGTTTTCATAGACGGTATGGAGCTGCTTGACGTCCAGCAGGAACACCTTGTCGGTGATGTTTTCGTAATGCGCGCCCTCGTAGCCGTCCGCCACCGAGCCGATGTCGGTGTTGTAGGGGAGGTCGGCCCCCGGCGCGTCGATGTAGCCCGCGGTGTACTCCGGATGGGAAACGATGGAGCGCTGCGTCACCGTTTTGATGGCGGCGGCCTCGTCCGGCGTAAAGCCGTTGAGGAAGCCCGCCTTGCCGTCATACGCGCCGCCGCCCAAGATATAGCCGTCCTTGGGCGGGTTGCCGCAAAGCCATTCCACCTGTCCGGCATCGGCGTCGGAATTGAGCCACGAGCGCATATCGCTGTCGCGCCAGTGGTTGGAGCCGTATTTGCTCCGGTTGCTGCTGCGGCGGTGGGAGCCGTTGGCGGAATTCTCGCTGGTCTGCGCGTCATAGGGCATAGAGTCGCACAGTACCTTGTCCGAGAGCATCAGCGGGCCGTTTTTGTCCACGCTGACGCAGCGCCACAAGATCGGCTCGCCGTCGTAGCGGCCCAGTTGAATGTAATCGCCCAGCTGAACGCCCGTCTCCGCGCCCGCGGCCCTGACCGGCAGAGGGAGCAGGCAGAGCGTCAGGACAGCGGAAAGGAGCAGAGCCGTCACTCTGCCGCTTCGCTTGTGCTTCATGTGTTGTCTCCTTTGCGTTTGATTTGCATGGTTTTGCCTTTGAAGATATCATTTTACAGGAAACGGCAGAAAAACACAAGAAAAAATACCCAATTCCCCGTTTGTTCCCATGCCCGCCTGACGGTGAACGGCACAGACCTTGGAGCCTTTGTGTGCGCAAAGCCAGAGCGGAACAAAAATAAGCGTCAGACGGTACGCCGCCGTTGTATGTGGCGTCCGCGCCGGATCAGGAGGCCTTTCTCCCGCGGCGGTTTCTGTCGGACATTGGGGCAAAAAGAATCTATTTGTGATAATCGCTTGATTTGCGGGGAACAACAGTGTATGCTATTCTTTGATATGTGGAGGGAGGTATGGGCCATGTCGTTGAGAGATTTTCGGAAAGAATATCAAAATTTCGTTTTGCGTTATGTGCTGCCCCTGATGGGGCTGCCGCAGAGGAACCGCCCACTCATGGACACCTCGGAGCAGAAAACGAATTTAACAGGGGAGCTGCCGGTTGTTATATACGACAGTGAACGCGGCAGCTTGACCTTTACCAACAAACGCTGGCCCATTTTTGGGGTGGAGTGTGTGGAATCGGTCACAGAGGATACGAAACGTCTGGCCGAAAACCTGTGCAGAGCGTTTTTCAAAGTGTCGCCCTACCATCCGGATTCCTTTCGGGAGCGAGTGCCCTTTTATTCTCAGATCCACAGGGAAAAGATTTTTCAACTGGCTGTTCAGCGCGGCATCTGCACATGGCTGTTCGGTTCAAAAAATGACGCGGTAGAAGAACTGATGGATCTGCTGGAAAAATGGGCTGTGCAGACCTACGAGGGCAAAAAGGTCACCTTTGGATTTGTTATTTCGCCGAAAGCTGAACAGGTAAAGCTTCTCAAAAAGGATTGGTTCAAATTTCTTGGCGATGACTACGCCGCGGTTTTGACCGACTGCATTCATTCTGTCATTCAACTGGACAAGGAGTGCAACTTTGTGAAGTTTCTCTCTTTGACAGAGAACGACGGGGCGATCCCGCTGCACAAGGTCTCGTCCTATCTCCCCCTCCGTTTTTCTCAGTGCATCCACGAAAATGTCCATGATGGCGCGATTGGAATATTTCTGCTTAACAATGGTGATATCGTCCTGTCAAAGGATCGCCAGATCAAATTTGTTAAGCGGAATCTGCGGTGGCTGAATTTCAGCTTTGAGGCATTCCGCGCGGCGTCTTGCAGCAGGGGAAATATGTGGGACGGAAAACTGCTGCATGAGATCTACGCCACTATGCTGGATGTCTCCTTTGCGCACACCGGAGGGATCCTCGCGGTCGTAACGGCTCCGGAAGATCTGTGGCGTCCTGAAGCGGAGAATGGCGCTTGCGTTTTGAAAGCATACGACAATCTGCGTATTGAACCGGATGAGAAAGAACTGGGAATGCTCTCGTCAAAGGACAAAGAGATCGTAAAAATCAAGCGTCAGGTACTTAATCTGCTCATCGCCGGAAAAGCCTTTCCTGATCTTGACCGCAAGCTGCGCAGTGAATTAACGGCGATGGACGGCGCGTGTATTCTGTCCGCAGACGGCACCGCGGTCGCGTTTGGCGCGATCATACGCAGTGACCCGGAATCCTCCGGCGGCGCCAGAGGTGCAGCCTGCAGGACGCTTTCTCACTATGGTATGGCGATCAAGATCTCGACAGACGGATATGTAGAGATGTATCTTGATCGGGAGAAAGTGATGGAGATCAAGTGAGACGATGGTATGACAATGGCCGATCCCGCGCATATTATAAAAGTACTTCCTAAAAACCATAAGAGTCCGCGCAAGAGCTGCACAAGAGTTGTGCCAAAAATTTGTGTTGACTTTTGCGAAAAACTTTGGTAGAATAAACGGAAGTACAAAGTTGACATGTCGGTGTACCGAGGATGTCAGATTGCCGATAGAGAGTGGCCGGCAATGAACGGCCCTTTCTTGAAAACGGCAAGCAAGACCGGCTTTGCCGGTCGAGTGTCCAGGGCTGCGCTCTGACGCTCAAAAGAACAGCAAGGCTCGATCTCTCATGCGATTGGGAGATCGAGCCTTGCTGTTTTAATGTAAGTGCTCAATATTGTACCTTATCGTCACATGCCCCGCCAGCCCCCCTTTTGATATGCGACCCGGTTTGCCGCTCAATAAGTTCAATCGCTTACCTCCGGACAGGACAAGCGCCCGAGCATCTGCTCGGGCGCTTGCTGCATGCGTTGGATTCTTTAAATGGCCTTTGTGCCAACAAGTGTATTGCCAGAATAGGCGTACACAAGAATGGAAACATTGCTATCAATATAGGTATCTTCCGTTGTATTGAACACAATGCAGTTTGTACCGTCCTTGACAACGATGGCGTATCCGTCCTCGTTGTAGCTGAGTGCATCCGTATCAATGCCCTTGCTTGTTGCGGTGCGTTTATCATAGGCGTGGAAACTGTTGAGCTCGTCGGCAGCACTTGCATCCTTGTTCAGCGCAATCAGATACTTCAGACCGTTGGAGACATTCCAAGCTTCATCCCAATTGCTCGGGATCTTAGCAACATCAGCCTCATCCCACGCTTCGCCGTCCAACGTCCGATAGGTAGCCGCAACATTCAATACCAGTTTGTAAGTATAGTCGGACGCATCGTCAATGGCGATGGAGAATTTGTCTGCCTCGGCGTTCTGGGTGACACTGATAGTCTTGCCGTTCAAACAATTGCCGACGATATACTTGTCCGCCTGCTGATAGGAAGTATTCAATTCGGCCGCCTTTTGGCTCTTGGAAGTACCTGGAGCAAAAGCGACGTCGGCAGAGTCTTTGGTAGACTTAATTACAGCATTGGTTGTGCAGTTCGTAACCGTAATCGTACCAGATTCATCAAGGCTCTCAATGTAGGCAGAGTTGCCGTACAGGAAACCGACAGAACTTGTACCGGTGATCGTACCATCGTTCGTGCAGTTGATGAAGTTCATTGTAGTGTTGACATTGAAGCACGGACCGGAACCAATGAGCACACCGGTGCAGGTGCCGGCGTTCTGAAGATTGACATTCACTGTGATATCTTTGAAGTTATAGGTTGCCGGATCGCCATTGTCCGTGTAGATTGCATTGATCACCACAAAGCCAAAGTTATTGCTGTTGGCCTTGGTCAGTTCGGATGTGCTGGTAAAGGTGAGATTTTCGAAGTCCGCGCCGTAGCTCGTGCCCCAGTCAGCGCAGGAGAGCAGACTGGTAGCCAGCTCCCCCATCGTCACATGGATATTCTTGAAAGTGGCATGTCCGGAAAGTCCAGCAACATTAAAGAGAGCAGCAAATTTTCCGGAAGTGCGGGCGCTGGAGAGTTCCTGGTTGCCGCCATCGTATACACCGGCAAATTTCGTGACCTCATCACCGGCGGCAACCGCAATATCTGCAGTCTGCTTGAAGCAATAGGGTGCGCCATTGAGCTGATCGATGGCCTTGAACTGCTTGGATGTTGCAATCAGGAACGGATCTTCCGCCGTACCGGTGCCGCCGTCAAAGAGCGCAACGACTTCATATTTGTCATCTTCGAGCTTCTTTGCCGCATAGCCTGCGGCGACAAAGTTGGTGCCTGCGCCCTCAGCGGCACAGTTGGCGGGATTGAATTTTACAAATGTGCCGCCGGTGACGGTGATCTTGGCAGTGCCCTCTGTGCGGTGCTTGTCATAGCAGTTCAGTACGAATTCGTCAGCCTTGGCTGTGTCGGGATACTTCTGCTGAATGGAATAAGCACCGCCCTTAACGGTCAATTCACCTTGATACACATACACGGCATGGATGTTGCCGACAAAGGTACCATTCTCAATGGTGAGCGTTGCACCATCCTGCACATCGACTGCATAGCAGTCATTTTCCTTGGCTTTGAGTGTGCCGTTGCCAGTAATGGTCAAATCGCCGCCGGCGCGGACGGAAAGCAGCGACCAATCATCCGCGCGCTTTTCCCACAGGTCATTTGTGTTGCTGATGGTCTTGCCATTCAAGTCGAGCTTGACAGCCTTTGTAACAATGACAGTTTCAGAGATGTCAACATCCTTCAGCAGCTTCACTTCGCCGCCTACGGCAACAGCCTCCTGCAGCGTCAGATAGTTCTTTCCGTTGATGGAAGCAGCAGCCTGAGCGGGATCGGCAGAACCACAAACGGTGCACTTGTGATCCTCCCCATAGGTATGCTCAGCCTTGCCGCTGACGACATTGTGTCCGCAGGTAGCGGCATGCCAGTGATAGGTATCGTCATAGCTCCAGGCATCCGCGTAGCTGTGGCTGTGGCTGCTGCCGCCGGAGGAAGAGCTACTGCCGGTGGTGGAGCTGCTGCCGCCGCTGACGGTGCTGTCCTTGCCGCTCTTGTCGGTGACAGTGATCTTCTCATCGCCGATGTTCTTGACGTCGGTGTCCTTGGTCTTAACGGTGATGTCCTTGTCGGACTCCACTTTCTTCACGGTGCCGCTGCCGGTGACGGTGGCATCCTCAGCATGGTTCTCCACATTGCCGATGGTGGTGCCGCTACCAGCATCGACCGCGGCGCCGGAAGCATTCTCGCTCATGATGACGTTGTCGATCTTGGCGCCGTTCTTGGTCTCAACTGCGCTCTTTTCACCGTCCAGCGTCACATTGTCCGCGGAGGCGTTGTCCAGAATGACCTTGGAGTTGTCGCCGCTGACCGTGATGTCATCAATGTTCTTGCTGCCCTTAACGGTCACTTCGATGTCATTGGCAGGCACGAGCAACTTGTTCACCTCGCCGGTGACGGTCACATCGTCCGCCACAACGAGGACGATACCCTTGCCATTGGCATTGACCGTCTCGCCGGCCTTGTCCGCATAGGTGCCGATGGCGCGGTCAAGGATCGTGACGGTGGCTGCACGGGTGATGTTGTTCTGAGGAGCCAGCTGGTCGGCAGTCACGCCGCCCACAACGCCCGCCTTGATCAGAGCAGCCAGCATACCCCGGGCATAAGAGGCCACCTGCGCGCCGTCCGTGAACTGCGTCAGGTCGGGGTTTTCGATGGGCTCGATACCCAGAGCGCGGCCCAGCATGACCATGGCGCGCTCACGGGTGATGGGCGCGTTGGGGGTCACAGTGCCGTTGAGGTTGCCCTTGAGGATGCCGGCCGCCGCACAGCGGTTGATGGCATCGTAATGCCAGGCATCAGGGGTATTGTCGGAGAAGCCCGCGTCCTTGGCTGCGGGCAGCTTCAGGAGTCTTGCGAGAATTGCTGCGAAGTGGGCACAGGTGAGCTGACCGTTAGGGTTGAACTTACCGTTATTGCCCTGAATGATGCCGTGGCCGCTCCAACGTTCGATGGATGCCTCAGCCCAGTGTCCCGCGATATCGTTATAAGTTGGCTCTACCGCGCTTGCCCCTACCGTGAGCAGGCTGACTGTCATGGTAAGCGCAAGAAGAAGAGATAGCAGTTTGCGTTTCATCTTTTCTTCTTTCCTCCTAAGAATATATATTTCTGCGGCTCCCCGCAGTTGAGTACATTGGATACATATTATATCAGTGTGTCGGCTTCTCCGGCCGCCCGGCTGAGATCGCCGTACATTGGCTCAGCGGCCTGCCTGCGCAGACGGGGCAGCCGCAGCGCTGTTTTCCTGTACGGCTGCTGATGACCGATTTCCACGCATGGCCGTTTTCACACAGCCACCATGCCTTCCGGCTGCTGCCGGGCGTTACCTGCTGCGGCGTGAAACTGCCGTTAAGGGTCGGATGCCACTGCGATGCGATCACCGGCTCCTTGGTCTCCAGATCATTAAATCCCGGCAGGACCTTGCGGTTGGTGCAGTACGGGCAATCGCTCCCCTTGTTCACACGGTGGGCGATGACCGCGCAGAAGGAATGTCCCTTGTCACAGAGCCACCACACGCGGCGATTGGAATATGCGCTCACTGTCTCCGGTGTCAGCGCACCGTTCTTTTTACGATCCCACTGTTCAGCAAGCTGCGGATACAGCGAAGTGAGATCATTGAATCCGGACAGGACCTTTTGTCCCGCGCAGAACGGACACCCTGCGTTTGATGTGACGCGGCTGGCAACGCTCGCCTGCCAGCTATGTCCTTTCGGACACCTCCACCAGACCTTCCGGTGTGCTCCCGGCATGACCTGCGTCGGCAGCAGCGGGGAATTCTTCTCTGTGTCCCAGTCCGAAAGCAGATCAGGGAATTTTGCCGCCAGAGAGTTTTCCTCCGGCAGAACAGCGCGGCCCGCGCAGACGGGACAGCCCGTTCCCCGCGTGCGGATTCTAACTTCGGAACGATAGGAATGGCCTTGGGAGCATCGCCACCATACCTTTTGATGGCTTCCGTAGGTCACATCATTCGGCGTGAGCGGCGCATTGCGTTCATCGTCCCATTGTGCCAGCAGGTGAGTTTGTTCATGCCCGGCGCAGAAATCGTACAGAGACGGATGAATCGCTGCTCACCTCCCGCAGAATACTTGTCCGCCTGCAATACAGGCGGAAGGGTCTTTTATCGCGCATTGTGTATCTGGCATAGTGGATAAAAAAGTACAGGTTGCCGACCACAGCGACATACACAAAATCTACATCTTAACCATAGCACTCCCCCAACAGAATAGCAATAGGCCAGCGGCTTAAATCCGACTAAAAAATTGTACTTTTTTATCCAGCCCTTTTCACTTTCTGCGTTTTCTTAACGATTTCTTTATACCCGTCATCCTGAGCCCAGAGCAAAAAGCTCCGGTGGGTGACGCCCAGCAGTTTTCCTGCCGCCCGTGCAGACAGCTCGCCGCGCTCCCAACGTGCTTTGACTTCGCCGAACCCTTCCGGCAACACCTTGCGGGGCCTGCCGAACTTCACACCTCGTGCCTTCGCTGCGGCGATCCCTTCCGCCTGCCGCTGATGAATGAACTCGCGCTCTGTCTGCGCCACATAGGATAGCAGCTGTAACACGATGTCCGCGATCAGCGTTCCGGTGAGGTCTCGATTCCGCCGCGTGTCAAGCAGAGGCATATCCAGCACAACGATTGCCGCACCCTTTTCCTTTGTGATGATGCGCCATTGCTCCAAAATTTCCTCATAGTTTCTGCCGAGACGGTCGATGCTCTTGATCACAAGCGTGTCGCCGTCTTTCAGTTTGCGCAGCAACCGCTGGTAGCTGCGGCGGTCAAAATCCTTGCCGGACTGCTTGTCCACAAAAATCGCCCGGTCCGTCAACCCGAATTCCCGCAGGGCGATGAGCTGACGCAGTTCATTCTGCTCCTTGGTCGAAACCCTTGCATAACCGTATTCCATGTGCTGACCTCCCAATTTATCGGTGGATAAATTGTAAGCCAGGTGCCGACCACATGGGGGATATAGTGTTGCAGACTCACCTCCGTTTTTCGCGTAGAGTCCACGCATAGTGCGTGGACTCTACGCTCTATACGGGGTATTCTCCCATTTTCACAGAAAATCTTCCATCCGCCGCTGTGTTTGACGCCGCATTCAAAACCTTACACGCAGTTTTTGTTGTCCGCGTGTTATGTCCTCATACTTACTTGACCTTGGAAATGCGGATGCCCATTGCCCCCTGCGGCGGGCCAGTTATAACCCGCCAGCCCCCTGTTTCATACGCGGCCCGGTTTGACGCGCACTGCCCCAACATGACAGTAACGGAACGTTTCACAACGTTCCGTTACACTTATCTTCCCCGGCCTTTCGGCCGGGGAAGATCCTTATAAGAGGTCTTGATCTCACTTTTCCGCGTACAGCCGCCACAGGAACGCGGCGATCTGCGCTCTCGTGCAGTCGTTGGCGGAGCCGAACAGCCCACCACCGATGCCGTCGGTGATGCCGTGCTCCTTGGCCCACGCCACAGCCTGCGCATAGTAAGCGTCCGCCGCTACGTCGCTGAACCCGGCGCTGCCGTTCACAGCGGGGCTGCCCGCCGCGCGGTACAGGAACGCCGCGGACTGAGCGCGGGTGCAGGCGGCGTCAGGGCTGAACAGGCCATCGCCCGTACCGCCGGTGATGCCGTTTTCAATGGCCCACGCCACCGCCTTGGCGTAGTAGCTGTCTGCGGAAACATCCGCAAAGCTGACCGTGCCCTTCGGCTCGGGAGAACCGGCCGCCCGCCACAGGAAGGTGACGATCTGGGCCCGGGTGCAGTTCAGGTTGGGACTGAAAGTGGTCTCCGTAGTGCCCTGGGTGACCTCACGCTTGAGCATCCACTCCACCGCGTCCACGTAGTAGGCGCTGTTTGCCACGTCCGCAAAGGGATTCACCCAGGTGAAGGTAGGCTCCACCGTCACCTTATCGGCGGGCATCTCAAAGGTGTACGTGCCGTCGCCGTTGTCCTTGACGGTCAGCTGCTTGCCCTTGGAATCCCGGACGATCACCTCGTCCACCTCGTAATGACGCTCCGGCTTCACGGTGATGGTCACCTTGTCGCCCTTGGCCGCGCTGGTCTTGGAAAGGGAAACCGTACCGTCAGGATCCTTGCTCACCTCCGTCTGAACGGGGTTGGTGGAGGGTCTGGAGCCGCCGCCACCGCCGGAGGGGCGGGTGCTGACGGTCAGCTTGCCGTTCTCATAGCGGATGGTGTAGTTGTCGGAGGCCGCCGCGCCGCCGGCAAGGATCTTGACCTCGCCGGTCTTGGTCATGTCGGGGGTGATTTCCTTGCCGTCCGCGCCGACGTACTTCACCGTCGGCTGGGTCGTCAGCTTCTCCTCGCCCACCAGACCGGAAACGGTGCAGCTGTCCTCCCCCAGTGCGGGGGCCTTGTCGCCCACATAGGCGCTCTGATCCTTGGCCTTGACGGTGATGACCGCCTTGCCGATGACAAACGTATAGGTCTTATCCGCGGTCGTTCCGTCCGCCCACTGGGTATTGGCGGTGTCCTTCAAGGCCACTGTGACGGAATAGCCCGTCTCGTTGGCGTTGGTCTGCTTGTTGCCGGTGATGGTGTAAGCGCCATCCTCCGCCAGAGCGTAGGTCTGCTCCGTGCCGTTGTAGGTGAAGACCGTGGCATCCGCCGTGGGAATGGCGATCGGCTTCTTCCCCACCGTCAGGGTGCAGGTCGCCGCTGCCTCGGCATACTCCTCCGTGGCGGACGCCTTGGCGGTGATGACCGCCGTGCCCGCGCCCTTGATGGTGACCTTGCCGGTGCCGTCCACGGTGGCAACCGCAGGCGCACTGCTCTCGTAGGTCACAGTGCTGCCCTTGACCTCACCGGTGGCAGCAAGGGTGAAGTCCCCGTCGCCGTAGGTCTTGGTCATGCTGTCGTTCTCAAGCTTGAAGCCGCCTTGAGCCAGCTTATCCGTGGGATGGAAGGTCAGCGTGGCGGTGATGTCCTTGTAGTTCGTGGTGGCAATGGTGACGCTGCCGCTCTCCTCCGATGCAGTCGCGATGTTCTTCGCGCTGAGGTAGCTGAGTTTGCCGCCACCCACGCTCACGGCGCTTAATATCGCGGTGGTGGGGCTCGTCAAAGACCAAGCCGTGATCTTCGCCCCGCCAGGCATCTGCCCTTCCGGGAAAAAGTCTGCTGCCGTCAGGGTTCCGGTCTGCACAGTGCTGCGGCCCTTGACGATGTTTACGGTCTTGGACGCCGTTCCGTTATAGTCCGCCCGACCGATGGCAGCCGTCTGCTCAAAGGCCGCGGAGGACAGCGTATAATTTTTCGCTTTTTTGGTGCCCTTCAAAGCAACGGTACCGGTGACCTTATCGGCGGTATCCACATTCTCACCGTTGAATGCCGCACCAACGACCTCGTAATCTGTGCCGATCTCCAGCTTTTCGTCGTTTTTCAGTCCGTTAAAGGCCACGGCAGTAACGGTCGCATCGGCGCTGCCGTTATAGGTCTTGTCAGCCACGGTCACGCCGGAGATGGTCAGTACCGCCGGAGTGATGTTCCATTCCTTGGATACCGTCCCGGCGTAGTTGCCGGTGCCGGTGACCCTGATCGTTGCCTTGCCCACATTGGTGTTCGCGCCGTAGGAAACGGTGTAATCCCTATCCTCTGTCAGCGCCGTATTGCCGTCCACCGGAACAACCACCGGCTGGATAGACAGTCCGGTATAGGTCTTGTCGGGGAAATCGCCGATTGGGACCTTGGACAGCGGCTTCGGCGCGATGGTGAACACATAGGTCTTGTCCGCGTCCGTGCCGCCCTCCCAAACGGTGTTGTTCTTGTCCTTCAGCTGGACAGTCACATTCTGGCTGCCTGCCTCCGTCCGCGTCATAGCACCCGATACGGTATAGTAGGCCGCATCGGCCAAATTGCCCAAAACATAGGTCTGCTCCTGACCCGTGTATTCAAACTGCCTGGAATCTGCGGTCGGGACGGCGATCTCACGCTTGCTGATGGTGAAATCCTTCGTGCCGGTGTGGATCACGGTGTCCGTCTCGTAGGACACGGTCACGGTATAGCTGCCCGCGTCGGTAGGCCGCTTGCTTGACGTGGTGCCGTCCTTCGTGTTCGTGTAGGTGACGGTCACGGCGGGATCGGTAAGTTCCACGCCGGTCGGCAGACCGTTTACCTGCAATTCCTTCGCGGCTTCTCCGAAGGTCCAGCCGTCCATGGTAACGGTAATATCATTGGCTGTGGGCTTTTCTTGCAGAGTCAGCGTGATCTCTACCGGAATAACTTTGTAGTTTCGACTGGTCACATTAACGGTTACATATGCTCGCATACCTACGAGATTGCTGGCCATCGGCTTCATGGTGATCGTTAAAATATCACCGTTTAACGCAGTATTAGTCAAATCCACATAGTCGGATTGAGAAGTAATGCCGAAAGCAGCGAGTGCCAGAGAGTCGCCGTGGCGAACTTTATTCTTCGTCAGTTCCTGATTCAAATCCACTGTAAAGGTTTGGGAAACAGAAGAAGGATGCATATTGTTTACCGCTACGGGAACCGTTCCGTTGTATTGAGTTGCCTGCTGGATAGTCAAGCCCCATTCGCTGGTAGCCGCATTGGTGGTATCCGTATCATTAAATACCGCTTCGATGATGTAGTTGCCCGCATCAGTTGGGTTTTCGTTCAGCTTTTCACCCTTGATATAGGTATTACCCTCGTTTTTTGTGGCAGTATACCAGTTAAACTCTGCAATATCACTGTATGTACCGCCGGAAATCGTCAAACGGTCAGAAGCCGGGTTGGCAAGCTGGGTGCCGTCGAATGTTTTGCCATACGGATAACCTTGCCAGCTTCGGATCGTCGGCGTCGCCTTGGTGATCTTAAAGCCGCGGGTTCCGGTCAGGCCCTCTACCGTGATGCTGGCCGTGTAGGAGCAAGGCAGGGTGGGCGCGGTCGTGCCGAGATCCTCGCCGGTCTTGCTGTTCTGATAATAGATTTTGATCGTCGAGACCTTCGGGCCGCGCCAGGCGGTCTGTTGGCTGGCGTCTACCCATGCATTCTTACCATTATAGCCGTACGTTGTGTCTCGGACCTTAAGCCACACAAAACCGCCGTTATTGCCATCGCCGTCGTTGGTGGTCACCGGGCAGTTGGGAGTGGCGCATTTGGCATTGATCGTTTCACTCGTATCGGTCTTTTTGTTGAACCGCCAGTCATGGTCGTGGCCGTTGAAATGGAGCGTTCCGTCGTCCTTTTTTGTGAACGAGTACCCCTTGTCCTTCACGTCGGAGGAGAAGATGCTCTCATAATCCTCCCCCACCCCGCCGGTGGCGATGTCCGCGCTGGCTTCACCCTGGGTGGTGATGCCGATTTTGGACGCGGCGTCCAGGGTTCCTTCGACGGTGATGGTCTTGCCCGTGGACAGGAACACATTGTAATCGAGGGTGCCAACAAGTATGCCGTTGTTATAGACGTTTTTATAGTTGCCGGTGACGCTTACCTTACCGCTGACGGTGAAGGCGCCGGGGTAGGTGGCGCCGACATTGTTTTTGTAATCGCACAGATCCACACCGTAGCCAGCGTTGCCGGTAATGGAGCCGCCGGACATGATGAACTCGCCGCCGTTCACATACACACCGCTGCTGTTACCGTAAAGGCTGCTGTTGCCCGAGATCTCGCCGCCGGACATATTAAATACGGCGCGGGATGAGTCGGCATAGGTAGGGGCAACGTACACACTGCCTCCGCCGGAATAGCCCATGTTACCAGTGATCTTGCCGCCGTACATATTGAAAACGGAGTACGTCGCGACATAGACACCCGCGCCGAACGTACCTCTGTCGTTATAATTACCATCGGTTTGGTTGCCGGTGATGTTGCCGCCGTACAGATTGAAGGTGCCGAACACCATCACGCCGCGGCCTCTCTTCTCGGCTTCGTGCGTGACCGTACCGGCCGTGCCGCAGTCGGTGAGGGTGAAGGTTTTGCCCTTGTCCACCTCAATAACATTAATACTTGTTGTAGTCGCCGTGATGCTGTGGCCGTTGAGGCAGAGCACCACGCCGTCCTCCGGATGCCAGGTTTCACTCACTTTGACATCTTTCATGAGGTAGTAGTGGCCGCCCGCCCGCAGACCGGTTACACCCATGGCACCTGTCCAAGTCACATTATCGTGATTCTCGTCATCCGTACAGCTTGCGCCGCAGATGGGGTGCTGGTGTCCGCCCGCCGCCAGTGCCGCAGACTGGCTGAACCAGGCGGACAGTGCCTCCAGCTTCTCCGTGTTTTTCAGCTGTGCCTGCTGTCCCTCGGTCAGGGTTTCATAATACGCGTCGCAGGCGGTCTGAAACGCCTCGTAGACCGCCATGGCATCCGCATCGTCCATGCCGTCCAGTGCCTTCGCGTCAGGCAGAGCGTCGATCATCGCCTGCAGGTTGGCCACGGCCTGCTTTGCGGCAGAGTCCTCCTGCTGTTCTTCCTGCTCCGCAGGCTGGCTCTCCTGCTTCGCTTCCGCAGACTGGCCCTCCTGCTCAGGGGCCGCAGGCTGGTTTTCCTGCTTCGCTTCCCCGTTTGCCGGGTCTGTCGATTCCTCCACGGCCGGGGGCGTCTGCGCCGTCCCCTCCGGCTCCGCCGCCAGCGCCGCCGTGGGCAGCAGCGTCAGGCACAGGGCCAGCGCCATGAGACAGCTCAAGATACGCTTCTTCATAGGTTTCCTCCTGTTCGTTTCTTTCTCTGTCCGAATTGATCTCCCGCGGACAGAGAGCTTCCCGTAGGGAGTCCTCCCTACGGGTCCGGGGGCGCCCCCGGACAGTTTTTCAGTTTTCGATGTTCAGTGTAGCATATTTTCCGCGCCTTGCGGGGCCGTCTGCACGAAACGTCCTTTTTTCGACACGAAATGTCACCGGAGCGGCCCCGGCCAACATTTCTTCTGTATCCGGCCTCTTTTTTCGCGATAAGATCATACACCGTACACCGGTGTACGATGCAAGAACTTTTTTGAACTTCGGAAGAAATTTTACGAAACCCGGCGAAAAGCAGTTCTTTCTTAGTAAAATCGCCCATGCCGCCCCGTCATCTTCTTCTGGAGGAACGCAACCGAACACAAAGCCCTCCCCTTCTCCGCAAATCAAACCGCGCCCGGTGCGTTCTTGAACCGCACCGGGCGCTTGCTCTGGTTTATAAAATAGTCAATGCTAAACATCTGCAGAGTACAATGGAGCTATTCCCAATAGAGAGCATATCACCCTTCGGAACATCCCACTTGGGGGATCTCCTCCCCCACGCTCTTTTGATGCGATCAATGCTGATCGGCCAGACGGCGGTAACCGCTGTAACGCTCCTGTGCATCCTGAGTGGCCTTGTCATAGAGCTCCTGTGCCTTTTCGGGGAAGGAGAGCTTCAAAGAGGCGTAACGGTTCTGTCCCATGAGGAATTGCTGGAAGTCACCGTTGGGTTCTTTGGAATCCAGCGTGAAGGGATTCTTCCCATCCTGCTTCAGACGGGGATCATAGCGGTAGAGGTGCCAGTAACCGCACTCCACAGCTTTTTTCTCTTCCAACTGGCTCAGGCCCATGCCGCACTTCATACCATGCTCAATGCAGGGACAATATGCGATGACCAGGGAGGGGCCGGGATAGGCTTCTGCTTCACGGATAGCCTTCAGAGTCTGAGCGGGATCGGCACCCATGGCCACCTGTGCCACATACACATAGCCATAGCTCATGGCCATCATGCCCAGATCTTTCTTCTTGGTGTTTTTGCCGCCGGCAGCAAACTTGGCGATGGCGCCGGCCGCCGTGGACTTGGAAGCCTGACCGCCGGTGTTGGAGTACACTTCGGTATCCAGCACGAGAACATTGATATCCTTGCCGGAGGCCAAAACGTGATCCAGGCCGCCATAGCCGATATCATAGGCCCAGCCGTCACCGCCGAAGGCCCAGACGGACTTCTTGGTCAGGAATTCCTTGTTGTTGCGAATAAATACGGCATTGTCACTGCTGTCATTTTCGATAGCGGACAGCAGGGCATCGCTGACTGCCCGGGACTGTGCGGCATCATTACCGTTTTCCAGATAAGCTTCGCAGGCTTCCTGAGCGACGCCATCTGCTGCCAAAGCGGACACAGCGGCAATCAACTGCTTCTGGATGGCATCCTGACCCAGCAGATAACCGTAGGCGTATTCGGCATTGTCCTCAAACAGACTCATAGCCCATGCGGGACCGTGGCCCTTCTTATCTGTGCAGTAGGGGGAGGAAGGCGTAGAGCCGCCGTAAGCGGAGGAACAGCCGGAGGCATTGGTGATGTACATACGGTCACCAAACAGTTGGCTCACCAGCTTGATATAAGGGGTCTCGCCGCAGCCGGCGCAGGCACCGGAGAATTCAAAGTAGGGCTTGGCAAACTGGGAAGATTTCACATTCTTATCACTGACAGCATCCTTCTTGATAGTGACTTCTTCCACGGCATAGGTCCAGTTCTCCGCTTCTTTGACCTGGCTTTCCAAGCTCTGCATGGTGATGGCAGTATCCTTGGCCAGACAGACATTCACGCAGCTGCCGCAGCCGGTGCAGTCATAGGGAGAGACCTGAAGCCGGTAGGTGTACTTGCCGTTCATGCCCTTAGCGGCAACAGTCTCAAATTCGGCGGGCTTGGCAGATTCCTCAGCCTCGTCCAGCAAAATGGGACGGATAGCGGCATGGGGGCAGACCAGTGCGCACTGGTTGCACTGCAGGCACTTGGAGGAGTCCCATGCGGGGACTTCCACGGCTGCGCCGCGCTTTTCAAACTTGGAGGTGCCTGCGGGCCAGGTGCCGTCAGCCAGACCGTACTTCACCATGGTGGATACAGGCAGGCTGTTGCCCTCCTGACGGTTCATGACATCCACAACATCCCGAATGAAGGCGGGCTTCTCCTGCTGGACAGGGGTGTCCTCAGCGGTGAGCCAGCTTTCAGGGATATCAACAGATACCAGTTCGTTGATGCCGTGATCGATCGAGGCGTTGTTCATGTCAACAACGGCCTGCCCCTTCTTCTTGTAGTAAGTCTTATAGATGGCGTCTTTCATCTCAGCCACGGCCTGATCGATAGGGATCACACCGGTGAGGGTGAAGAAGGCGGCCTGCAAAATGGTATTGGTGCGGCTGCCCAGCCCCAGCTTAACGTCCCTTATCCTTGTCTGCGGGATAGTTGAAGCGGCCGCCGCAGCGCATAATCATGGTCTTAATCTCAGGGGTGTTCTCACTGACGATGCGAGTGAACTGATTCACCAGCAGCTCAGGGTCACCGGCAGTGTTTGCCCAGTTGTCATAGTGATCGGGGATCAGCAGCTTGGCTTTCAGAGTCTGGCCAACACGGGCGCAGTCATACGGCGTCATCTTATCGGTGGCGCCGGGAGCGTTGCAGCCCATATCGAAAATCGCCACATCGATGTCATACTTCTGCGCAATTGCCACATAGCCGTCATGATACCAGGTATCGCCCATAAAGAGGATGTTGCCGGCGCTGGTCTTGAACAGATAGCAGCAGGCAGCTTCCTCGAAGGGCAGCAGCACATCGCCTTCACCGGTCTTAATGGCGGTCTGATCGTAGCAGATCAGGAAATCTACCTCAGCGCCCTTCACCTTGACAGATTCGCCGACCTTGGCAACCACGATGCGGTCATCGGGGACACCGAAGCCCTGCAACTTCTTTACAGCCACGGGAGGCGCATAAAACGGAGCGTCAGTAGTGGCCGTCTGATATGTACCCAGAATTCTGGACACATAAAAAATTGAATTAGGTGCACATGGATGCCTCTCTGAATTTTGTAGGAGGCATCCATTTTGTTTTCTCTTGGATTCTTTCGTTGTTGTAGTAATTTATG
>OJKY01000046.1_pt1 | contig 112466 bp, 84 predicted proteins | sample 1596571 | NCBI WGS metagenome assembly OJKY01 (sample SAMEA4350170, study PRJEB24818) | metagenome | biome: human; feature: gut; material: faeces | place: Denmark | collected 2013-09 | reverse complement strand
GATTTACGCTTGTTTTGATTTGCAACACTAAGATAAGTGAAAAATCTGACATGGCAAAATCCTGAGCAACTTTTTGTTGCTCAGGAACTTATAAATAAAGTTAAATCAAAGTGTTGCGGAATTAAGGTTAAATTAATACAAATCAAAAACTTTCTCTCCAGAAGCTTAGATTTACTATAATAAGCATTCTCTCTATCAACTAATAGTTGTTAATCTGCTTGCAAAAATAGCCAAGAGATTGGAAAAATAAAATAAATTATGAAAAAAGTTCAAAAGGCTATTGCTTAAACAAACATTATGCATAGAGAAAACTTAATCAAATAATATATCACATATAAGAGTATATAAATAACATTTTGACACATAAAAACAGACATTACAAGAAAACAAGCATAACAATTATAGACAAATTCTTTTTACAAATAGCCTCCAATGTTACTTTTGCTTTTTTTATCAGAAAAACATAAATATCTTAAAAGTTCAAAACAAATTAAACAAAAACATTTTTTCACAATAGATAAAAATAGTTAAGCGAATCTATATACAATATTTATGAAGTAAGATTCTATGAACATTGGCAAAGGGTTTCTGTTTTTATCCTTACTTTTGTCTAAGACAAATGGCAGAAACTTTTATCATGAATAAAGAAAAGCGAATACTGGTAGGCATGAGCGGAGGAATAGACAGTTCCGCTACCTGCATCATGCTGCAAGAACAAGGCTACGAGGTAGTAGGAGTAACCATGAGAACCTGGGACATACCTTCTCATTTCTCCACCCCCGGACAAGAACAGCCCGACGAAGTGCTGGAAGCGCAGGCACTGGCGAAGCGACTGGGCATAGAGCATCATGTAGCCGATGTCCGCAAGGAGTTTAAAGACGTAATTGTACGCTACTTCATCGACGAATATATGAAAGGGCGTACCCCGAACCCCTGCGTCATGTGTAATCCGCTGTTTAAGGAACGTATACTCTGTGAATGGGCCGACCGGACCGGATGTGCACAGATTGCCACCGGCCATTATTGCCGGCTGGAAGACCGGAACGGACACCGTTATATCGTTACCGGCGATGACGCCACAAAAGACCAGTCGTACTTTCTATGGAAACTGCCGCAGGAAATATTAAAGCGGATGGTATTCCCGTTGGGAGGAATGACCAAGGCAGAAGTACGTGATTATCTTGCCAGCAAAGGCTTTGAGGCAAAAGCCCGTGGAGGGGAAAGCATGGAAATCTGCTTCATCGACAAAGACTACCGGGAGTTTCTGAGAGAACATTGCCCGGACATCGACCAGCGTATTGGTCCGGGATGGTTTGTCGACAGCAAAGGGTTAAAGTTAGGGCAGCATAAAGGATTTGCCTATTATACCATCGGACAACGGAAAGGCTTGGAGATTGCCCTCGGCCATCCGGCATACGTACTCAAGATCAATCCTGCCAAAAATACCGTCATGCTGGGCGACGCTGAACAGTTGAAAGCAGAATACATGCTGGTAGAAGACATCAACGTAATAGACATGAAAGAGCTATTGGAATGTCCGAACTTATCTGTACGCATCCGCTACCGCAGCCGCCCCATCCCTTGCCGCATTGCACTGCTCGACGACACACACTTATTGGTGAAGTTCGAAGCGGAAGCATCGGCCATCACTCCGGGACAGTCTGCCGTATTCTACGACGGTGGAAGAGTATTAGGCGGAGGATTTATCGCCTTTCAGCAAGCCATCAAGAAACTGGCAGCCGAAAATAAAGAAAAATTTTAGCCGTTTTAGCCCTTCACCCCCTTCACATTCCAGCAACAACAAGGCTACCGCCGGAAGGAGAACCTCTTCATTTAACGCAAGCGTGAAGGGCGTGAAGGGCAAAACAAGCAACATTTCAAAAAAAATATCGGGAGATTCCGTAAAAAACCTCCCGACATCTTTTCAGAATTTGTACAAAAGAAAAAATCTTTTGTACAAAAACAAATTCTTTCTTCCCGTCAACGATACGAATCGGCAAACTCTTTCGAAACAGAGTTGTTGACACTTTTGCAGACATCCGCACTGAAATCCATTCCACAGCGAATAATCGCATCCCAGTCGTTTTCGCTCAACTCTGCCAAGTCATCGCGACGAACACGATACTTCAGCAACCCGTATACGACTCCAGCATTGAAATTATCGCCGGCACCTATCGTACTGACAGCCTTCAGAGGAGTGACCGGATAATCCTTGCATACATTCTTCGTACGCAAGCGCACATCTCCACCTGCATCGGTACAGATAAAGTTTGGACAATAAAACGCTACGTGATTCCGATAGACCTTATCGGCATCCGACTGACGGAACATATTCTGGAAATCCTCGGTCGAACCTCTCAGAATATCCGTATACTCAAAATTCTCAATGATGGTAGGCATCAACTTGATCGCCTCATTGACATGCGTACTGCGGAAGTTCACATCGTAATAAATAATGGCTCCCGCATCGTGTGCCTTGTCGAGCAGTTCCTTTACCTTGTCGCGCAGCACAGGCGTAATGGCAAAATACGAACCAATCATGATGATATCGTCGCTCGACACCTCAGGCATATTCACATCCAGCCTTTGCCGTGGATAATCCTTGTAGAAAATATATTCGGCATCGTTGTTTTCATTCAGAAAAGCCAGCGATACAGGCGATTTTCCTTCCGGGAATACATTGACGCTCGCCGTATCCACCCCATTGTCACGCATGTTTGCCAGAATCATCTCCCCTACACGGTCGTTTCCCGTTTCACTGATAAAAGTAACGTTCTGCCCCATTCTTCCCAGCGAGATCATAGCATTATACACCGAGCCACCCGGCACAGCAGCCTCCGGTTGTCCGTTGCGGAAAAGAATGTCGAGAATCGTTTCTCCAATACCGATAACCTTTCTCATAAATTACTCCTTATATATTATTTGCTCAAAGCCCGGGAGCGCTCACCCAGATAGCCCCCATGATGGCGTTTACTATATTCTTCGATGGTAAATCCGGTCTGTTTCATGGTTTCTACCACCAGAATATCGCCGATAACGGTCATTACGGTAGTAGAAGTTGTGGGAGTCATACCCAGCGGACAAACCTCATCCGGATGTCCGGTCGCCAGACAAATATCAGCAGCCTCCGCAAGCGGGCTCTCCGGATTCCCTGTGATGACAATCTTTTTCAGCGACGGATTCAGGCGATGCGCCAGCTCGGTAAGTTCCACGATCTCACGCGTTTTTCCGGAGTTGGAAATCAGAAGCAGCAAATCATTCTCCTGTAAAATACCCAGATCGCCGTGCTGTGCCTCACTCGGATGAAGAAATACGGAAGGAATACCCGTAGAGCAGAAAGTAGTAGCAATATTCATAGCAATCTGTCCTGCCTTTCCCATTCCACTGGTCACGAGCTTACCTTTCTTGCGATGCACTTGTTCTACAATCAGTGCCACCGCCTTTTCGTAAGCATCCGTTACAGGAATGTTCAATACAGCCTGCGCTTCGCGCTGCAACAGTTCGTGAATAGATGAAATCATATCTAAGATGTTTTTATATTTTAATAATTTAAGAATTCAGTAATTGCTTCAGTTCGTCGAAGGTATTGGCCACGGAAAAATAATTCTTCAACGGATGATGTGCGAAATGCTGCGTCTCCAGTCCGGCAAGAAAGTCGATAATTCCATTCCAGAAACCATTCACATTATAGAAAATGACCTTCTTGTCATGATAACCTATCGTAGCAGAAGCCATGACATGAAAAACCTCATCCAGGGTACCGACACCTCCGGGCAGAGCTACCACCACATCTGCCTCCTGCAACATAATATCTTTCCGGTCACTCAGGTTGACTGCCCGGAACGTTACATCAAGCAAATCGCTTACCGCGCCTCTCTCTTCCAGCTTGGTAGGAACTACTCCCATAATCATGGCACCATTCTCCTTAGCCGCACGGGCAACCGCTTCCATCAGTCCGGTATTCGAACCCCCGTATATCAGCCATTTGCCTGTCTGTCCCAACCAGGTACCCAGTTCGGCAGCCTTTTCAGCGTAAACCGCATCAATGTGATCGGACGCAGAACAGAATATCGCAATTTTATTCATAATGTATTACTTTAAGCCACACGGCCCGATGGCACAGCTTTACTCAACGACTGGCGCAACCGGCAGTGAAAGAATCAATATTCTTGCAAATATCCGTATTTTTTCAGTTACGACAATAAGTATTATTGTATTTTTGCACCCAAAATCGATTCAAAGAAGAAAACTCATGCCATACAATACTTTTACCCTGCCCAACGGGCTGCGCATTATTCATGCTCCGAGTACGACCAACGTAACGTATTGCGGCTACGCCGTCGATGCCGGTACGCGCGACGAACTCCCCGATGAGCAAGGTATGGCACACTTTGTGGAACACCTTATATTTAAAGGGACACACAAACGGCGTGCATGGCACATCTTGAACCGCATGGAAAATGTGGGAGGCGACCTGAATGCCTATACTAATAAGGAGGAAACCGTAATATACAGCGCTTTCCTGAAAGAACATTTTGCCCGCGCCGTAGAACTACTGACCGACATCGTTTTCCACAGCACCTTCCCCGAGCACGAAATAGCCAAGGAAGTAGAAGTCATCATCGACGAGATACAAAGTTACGAAGACAGTCCGGCAGAGCTGATATTCGACGATTTTGAGGAACTGATCTTCCCCGAACATCCGTTAGGCCGCAACATTTTAGGAAAACCGGAACAGCTTCGCCGTTTCGGGAGTCAGGATGCCCTCCGCTTTACTGGCAGATACTACAGACCGGCCAACATGGTTTTCTTCGTACAAGGCGACATCGATTTCAAGCGCATTATTCGTACGGTAGAAAAAGCCACGACAGAAATACCGTTCTCTACCGTCGAAGGCTATCAACGGCAGGCTCCTCTTCCCTATCAGCCCCGACACCTAACCTTACACAAAGATACCCATCAGGCCCACGTCATGATCGGCGGACGCGGATACAATGCATACGATGAACGCCGGACAGGACTCTACTTACTTAATAATATATTGGGAGGCCCCGGCATGAACAGCCGGCTGAACGTATCGCTGCGCGAAAAACGCGGACTGGTATATACCGTAGAATCGAACTTGACGGCTTATACCGATACCGGTACATTCTGCATCTATTTCGGCTGCGACCAAGAAGATGCCGACTATTGTACCGAACTAGTCTATAAAGAGCTGAAGAAGTTATCCGATCATGCCCTTACTTCCACCCAGCTACATGCGGCAAAGAAACAAATCATCGGACAAATAGGCGTAGCAAGCGATAACTTCGAGAACAATGCACTTGACATGGCCAAATGCTTTCTCCATTACAAACGTTACGAAGAAAAAGAAGAAGTATTTCAGCGCATCGAAGCACTGACCGCTTCGGAGCTTTTGGAAATATCGAACGAGATGTTTTCAGAGAATTATCTGTCCGTTCTGACATATAAATGAAGAATTTGTAGATTCATTTTTGTCAATTCGTAAAAATAGTACAGAATTTCAGACAAAGTTCCAAAATAGACAAATAATTTTTTTTGTCATTCAAAGCTATTTAATAAATTTACCCAATAATCAAAGCTAATGAATGTCATTTGTCTATAAAGGATATTATGAAAGACAGTCTTTTTGTACTAGAAATCACATCGGGAATATGCTGTATACTGACAGCCATATTCTTACATTACTCTGCTATTCCTAAGAATAACAATAAAAAGAACTATCAAAAAGGTTATACTCTGGTAAAAATAGCCTCTCTTCTATTAGGAATATCAGCCATAGCCTTCGCTTCTGGAGGAGGGTATATGCAAGCACATGGAAAAAGTAATTTTATACAACTAATCCTCCCCGTAGAAACACTGCTGGTCTTTTGGACATTTGTATTTCCACTATACGAAAGAGAAAAATTAAAGAACTTCCTCCGGCATCAGGTCTTCTACACCTCTTTATTAAGCGCAGCTAACGCCATCTATCTGTTCGTAGCGGAAGGAGGTCCCGGCGAATGGTTCTATTACATACTGGTATCGTGCTATGTGATACAATTTATTTTTTATACCATTATATATATACATATTATAAAGATATGGTTAAGAGGAAAAGCCTGGGAAACAGCCGACCTGAAGAAATACCCTCTCCGCACATGGGCATCAGGATTTGCAATAGGCATAATGGGCATCGTAGCCGAAATATTTCCCAATACCATTTATTTACAGATATTTACCTTATGTTATACCGTGTTCTTCATATCACTGGGCATACAATATCACAATTACAGTATCATATCTCCCAGCGAATCGCTAGCTAAAGAGCCAAATTCTATCTCAGGTAAACCCACCCAAAGCCACCCTGAAGAGAAAAAACACGGTCAGAACAACGAGATCATTAAAGAGAAAATCACCGCATGGGAGCAAAATAAAGGATATCTAAAACTAGGAATTACCATTCAAGATCTGAGTCGTGAAATAGGTATAAACCGCACATATTTGTCAAATTACATAAACGAAACCTATCAGACAAATTTCAACGGATGGGTAAACGACCTCCGCATAGAAGAAGCCAAACAGAAAATACTTCAATCCCCCGAAATAAACCTGAGCGACCTGGCCGAAATGGTAGGATTCGCCGACCAGGCACATTTCAGTAAGCAATTTAAACAAAAAGAAGGTATTCCCCCCTCCATCTGGAAGAAAGAGCATCGCCCTCCAAAAGAAAAAAACTAATTTTCACACTTTTGTCAAAAAATACACAATTATATACAAATAGACAAGCACAAGCACCGTTTTTAGGGTTAAATTTGCACAATCAAATAAAAAGCGATAAAGAATAATAAAGAACATTATCAATTATCATTCATTAATTTTTTAAAAGTATGAAGAAAAAATTCTATGGAGCCCTTTTAGTAGGAAGTTTACTTCTTGCAGGGGGAATGGTATCTTGCTCTGATTACGATGATGATATCAACTCTTTGACTGGAAGAGTTGAGGCACTCGAAAAAACAGTAGCAGACCTGAAAACAGCAATTGAAAGTGGTTCTGTAATTACGAACGTTCAGAGCACTGAAAATGGTGTTACCGTTACTTTAAGTGATGGTAAGACATTCGAATTGAAGAACGGAGCTAATGGTGCAGATGGAGTAGACGGTGTAGATGGTACTCCAGGTTCTGTTATCACAATCGGTGACAATGGCAACTGGTTTATTGATGGAGTAGACACTGGTAAGCCTTCAAGAGGAGAAAAAGGAGAACAGGGTGAACAAGGTCCTGCTGGTGAACAAGGTCCTGCTGGTGAACAAGGTCCTGCTGGCCAGGATGGCAAAGATGGATGCTGGTATATGCCAGGTGAAGATGGTTACTGGCACAAACAGTACTATAACGAAGATGGTACAGTTGCAGACGAAATTACAGATAACAAGTGGACCGATACAATCAAGAAAGGTGTTGTATGTGTAGTATATGATACAGAAAACGGCTACTTGCAGATTACTAATGCAGAAGGAATGAAAGAAGGTCAAATCATCAACATTCCTATTACTTCTAATCTGAAATCTTTGGCTGTAATTCCTTACGTATTGGATAAAGAAACTAACTACCCGTTGGTATTCTTCTACAATATCATGGGATACGAAACAAAAGTAGAGGTCGGAGATGCAAGTGCAAACCTTGTTGTTGCAACAAGTACAAATGCGAAAGCTCATTATCGTCTGAATCCAGCAAATGCCAATACTAAAGATTGGGCTTGGACTATGATTGACAGAACGGTTACTCGTGCAGCAGGTGATCAGAACGAATTGCTTTCTATCTCTTCTACGGAAAGAAGCAATGATGAATTCATTGTAACATTGAAGTCTAACAAATCTTTGAGTGGGTTAGCTAAGGATGCTCTGTTTAAAGAACATGCAATTGCTGCTTTACAAGGGACAAACAAAGAAACTTCAGAAGTCATTACTTCCGACTATGTAAAAGTTTCTAGTAAAGATTTAAAGGATTTCTCCATTATTACAGGCTATGATTTGGAAACAGACCAAATACTCGAATTACCAAGAGCTGGTGAACAAGCATTACCTAGCTATGAAAGTAGACCTGCTGATGTAAAAATGGTTTATACAGAATCTTTGGATTTGAATACCTTAGTTAAGACTTGGGCTAAAGAAGTTCAAGGTCCAACAAATATTCCTTCAATGGTTGATGATATGGTAGATGAAGGTGAATTAACTTATGAATTTACTTTACCATCAAAATATGAACTTGGAGGAAATAAAACAAACCAACAGGAATTTGTTACATTGGATGGTAGTGTGTTAAAAGTCAACACTGAAAAATGGCCTAATGGAACTGGAGCTATTGGTACAACTCCGATTGTTGAAGTTGCAACTATTATCAATGGCAAAATTATTACAACAGGAGTATTAAAAGTAGCTATTGTAAAAGAAGATGCTGTTGAAAAACCAGATTACGTGGTAACTGTAGATCCTGTAAATATCGATTATAGTGACATTAAAGTAAATGGCGTTGTAAATCAATTTACATGGGAAGATATGCGTCAGGTATACGATGCATTGGGTATAACTCGTGAAGAATTCCTTGCACATTATACCTATAAAGTAACTGATGGAGATAATACTCCAGCTGTAGGAAACTTTGTAGATGGTGCAGGATTGTTCAACTGGACTGATGGAACTGCTACAGAGCATACAAATGCAATTGAAATGATATTGAATCCTGCTCAGATAGCAAGTAACACAACCGGTATGATGAAGGTAATCTATACACCGGATGATAAGTATACTTATGCTCCTATTGTAGTAGAATTCCCATATACAGTATATCACAAACATCCTGAAAATGCATTCCCAGCATTTAATACTCAATTTGTTGATGAAGCTCAAGCTTTAGCAATAATCAAGGGTCAAATGATCAATGGTGTATGGACTCAGAAAGTTGAAATTTCTGAACACTTCCTTGGTTTGAATACGTACAAACCTCTAGGAAATCACTCAGAACCTGTATTAGTTCTCACAGATGATATTCAGTTTGCTGCAAGACTTGACCTTGACGGAACTAACCTCAAAGACCAAGTACTTACTCTGAATAGTGAGATTAATGGAGATGCATTGGATGTACCTGTTTCTGTAGTCGAAAAATTGGCTAATGGTGAAGCATATTGCATGAAGTCATATACAATCCGCTTCGTTAACCCATTTAAGACTACACCTGTAGCTATCAATTTGTCAGCTCCATTCCCAGGTAGAAAAGATAGCAAACCTGTTTCATTCGTAGTTAAGGAAGGAACTAATACAATCATTGGTAGTGATGGTAAAGTAACTGAATATGGTAAGACAACTTATGGACTTGATGATAGCAAGGTAGTTGTAACATATTCTGAAGGCAATGCTAATTGGGCACAATATGGCCTGAATAACGAAGCTGATGAATATGGTCATAAGCAGAAATTGTCATTCTACGAAGATACAACAGACGGTAGCTATAATATTAAATGGGAGAATAAGGGTACAGCCTTAATGTCTACAATTAATACACATTATCAGGTACAAGTTCTGATTAAGGGCTTCGCAATCATGACTGAAGAAGGTGCTGTAAAAGTTACTGAAACTGATATGTAATAACAAACTCAGTTTAAATACTCTCAAAAAGGGATTGTCCTGCCAGGGGCAGTCCCTTTTTTCAAAATAAGCAATTACTTAGTATTTTCAAGCATCACATAATTTGTTTAGTCAGGAAAACTTAACTCTAAAAAAAACGATTATGAAACAAAGACAGACACTTATGGCTCTCGCGCTATTATGTGGAGCGACAGCCTTTGCACAAAGTAATCAATCTTCCCTTCAAATCAAGGAAGAAGGAAAGACAGAGTTTGTTCCTCACTGGTTCATGCAAGTACAAGCCGGTGCCGCACACACCCGTGGTGAAGCCAAATTCGGAGATTTGATTTCTCCGGCAGCTGCCATTTACGGTGGTTATCAGTTTACACCGCTCTGGGGACTGCGTGCTGGAATAAGTGGTTGGCAGGCTAAAGGAGGATGGGCTGCCGATAATCAAATTTACAAGTACAATTACTTGCAAGGGAATGTAGATGCTACATTGGATTTGAGCAATTTGTTCTGCCACTACAATCCTGACCGTTTCTTCAATGCATACTTGTTTGCAGGTGTTGGCCTGAACGGAGCATTCAACAATGATGAAGCTGTCGAGTTAGCCAACAAAGGCTATGAATTGCGCTACTTATGGAAAGACAACAAGATCAGCCCGGTAGGTAGATTCGGATTAGGTACTAACCTGCGACTGACCTCGAATCTGTTCTTCAATGTTGAAGTAAATGCAAATGTTCTGTCGGATAAGTTCAACTCAAAGAAGGCTGGTAATGCCGACTGGCAGTTTAACGCACTTGCCGGATTTACGATCAAGTTCGGAAAGACTTCACGCAAGACAGAACCTGTATACTACGAACCGACTCCACAACCGGCTCCTGTTGTACAAGAAGAGCCGAAACCGGTACAAGAGCCAACTCCAGTAAAACAGGAAAAGGTAAACATGACAGAAAATGTCTTCTTTACAATCAACTCTGCTAAGATTCGCACAGAAGAAGCACAGAAGGTTGAAAAGCTGGCAGAATTCATGAAGAACCATGTGGACTGCAAGGTTACTATCTGTGGTTATGCAGACAAGCAGACAGGTAATGCAAAGATTAATGAACGCCTTTCTAAGGAACGTGCAGAAGCTGTTGCTGCTATGTTGAAAGAAAAAGGTATCGACAGCCAGCGCATAACTGTAGATCATAAAGGCGATACGGTACAGCCATTTAGTACAATGGAAGAGAACCGTGTAAGTATCTGTATTGCTGAATAAACAGAACCCTTTAATTCTTCATAACACGAAAAAGGAGTGTCGCTCTCCCTTCCCCCTGGGAGATGATGACACTCCTTTTATTTTTTCACTCAGCTCCTGCCCATCCGACAAAAGATTTCGTAACCTTGAGGGGAGTCGGCATATTTACGCCGCAACATAAAGGCACTCGATTGTTTTTCCCGGAAAAATTAGTACCTTTGCCCGAGAAAGTATCTAATAACAAACGCACTAAGCTATACACATGAAAATAGAAGATAAACTGACTGCCTCCGTCATCAACGGGGTAAAAGAATTGTACGGTGCAGAAGTTCCTGCAAAAATGGTGCAGCTACAGAAGACTAAAAAAGAGTTTGAAGGTCATCTTACGCTCGTGGTCTTTCCTTTTCTGAAAATGTCGAAAAAAGGTCCGGAACAGACTGCACAGGAAATCGGCGAATACCTGAAACAGCACGAACCGGCTATTGCCAGCTATAATGTAATCAAAGGGTTCTTGAACCTGACTATCGCATCGGATGTATGGGTAGAACTGCTGAATCGTATTCACGCTGATGCACAATGGGGTATACAAAAGGCTGCGGAGGATGCGCCGCTGGTAATGATAGAATATTCTTCTCCTAACACAAATAAACCACTCCACCTGGGACATGTCCGCAATAACTTGCTGGGTAATGCGCTTGCCAACATTATGGCTGCCAACGGAAACAAGGTTGTAAAGACAAACATTGTAAACGACCGTGGTATTCATATCTGCAAGTCCATGCTGGCGTGGCTGAAATATGGTAACGGCGAAACTCCTGAATCATCTGGCAAGAAAGGTGACCACCTGATAGGTGATTATTATGTGGCTTTCGACAAGCATTATAAGGCTGAAGTAGCTGAACTGATGGAAAAAGGTCTGAGCAAAGAGGAAGCTGAAGCTCAGTCACCGCTGATGCAGGAAGCACGTGAGATGCTCCGTAAATGGGAAGCCAACGATCCGGAGGTTCGTGCGTTGTGGAAGAAGATGAACGACTGGGTTTATGCAGGATTCGATGAAACCTACAAGATGATGGGCGTCAGCTTCGATAAGATATACTACGAATCGGAAACTTATCTGGAAGGTAAGAAAAAGGTACTGGAAGGACTGGAAAAGGGACTTTTCTACCGTAAGGAAGATGGTTCTGTATGGGCTGATCTGACTCCGGAAGGTTTGGATCATAAGTTGTTGCTGCGTGGCGACGGTACTTCTGTCTACATGACTCAGGATATCGGTACTGCCAAGCTCCGCTTCCAGGATTTCCCGATCAACAAGATGATTTATGTAGTAGGAAACGAACAGAATTATCACTTCCAGGTACTTTCTATTCTGCTCGACAAGCTGGGATTCGAATGGGGCAAGGATCTGGTTCACTTCTCTTACGGTATGGTAGAACTGCCCGAAGGTAAGATGAAGAGCCGTGAAGGTACGGTTGTCGATGCTGACGACTTGATGGAGGCTATGATAGAAACAGCTAAGGAAACCAGCAGTGAACTGGGCAAGCTGGATGGCCTGACTCAGGAAGAAGCAAACGATATCGCACGTATTGTTGGTCTGGGTGCATTGAAATACTTCATTCTGAAAGTGGATGCACGCAAGAACATGACATTCAATCCGAAAGAATCTATCGATTTCAACGGAAATACAGGTCCGTTTATCCAGTACACGTACGCACGTATCCAGTCAATCTTGCGTAAAGCAGCCGAAGCAGGAATCACCATTCCGGCCGTTATTCCTACCGGTGTGGAACTGAGTACTAAAGAAGAAGGACTGATTCAAATGCTTGCCGACTTCACAAATGTAGTGCGTCAGGCTGGCAGTGATTACAATCCGTCTATTCTCGCCAACTATGCTTACGAGTTGGTGAAAGAATACAACCAGTTCTACCACGATTTCAGCATCCTGCGCGAAGAAAATGAGGCGTTGAAGATATTCCGCCTTGCATTGAGCCAGAATGTCGGAAAAGTCGTTAAACTGGCTATGGGACTGCTGGGTATTGAAGTTCCTGAACGTATGTAATCAGAAAACGGAACAATCAATCATATAGTTTTTCATTCACCACGGGTTATACAGACTGCTGCACGTTAATACGTGAAACTCTGCGTAACCTGTGGTGATTTGGTTTATAACATATTCTCACTAAAAATCTATGGCAAAGCAGCAAAAATTTTATGTAGTATGGAAAGGCGTGGAACCGGGAATATATTCCTCGTGGACTGACTGCCAGTTGCAGATTAAAAACTACAAAGGAGCAATATATAAGTCTTTCTCTACCCGTGAAGAAGCAGAGCATGCTTTTGCCACTCCGGCACATCATTACCTGAAAGGAAGCCGTTCACAAGCGAGTGAACCGGAAGAGAAAAAAATCCCTGAAAACTTCGACTTGAACTGTCTTGCCGTAGACGCGGCTTGCAGCGGGAATCCGGGACCGATGGAATACAGAGGGGTATATCTGCTGACCGGACAGGAAATATTTCACTTCGGACCGATGTATGGTACAAATAATATCGGAGAGTTTCTTGCCATCGTACACGGACTGGCGCTGATGAAACAGAAAGGTATCAACATGCCTATCTATTCTGACAGCCGTAACGCACTGAACTGGGTTAAACAGAAGAAATGCAAGACGAAGCTCGAGCGTACGGAAAAAACAGAAAAATTATTCCAGCTTATAGAACGGGCAGAGAAGTGGTTGCATGAGAACCAATATACTACTCCCCTGCTCAAATGGGAAACAGATAGCTGGGGAGAGGTCCCGGCTGACTTTGGCAGGAAGTAATTTCTGCCTCATCAAACAGCCTGTCTGCGCCTCAGATAATGCGCATACCGGGGATAATTTCTTCTCAGGTATCTTAATGCCTTTCGCCATAGTTTCTGGCTGAGCAGGAAAAGTAAAAAGATAGTGCCTACTATACACACAGCACCAAACAGCTCCTTCAGACTCGTTAAAAGTGTCTGATGGGTTACTTCTGCGTAAAGCTGCTGAATGGAAACATTGGGCATCCATTCTTTGACCAGATCAACCTGACGGCTCAGCAAACCGATATTATCTTGCTGCATGTATTTCAACCAACGATTCAAGATGGCTGTACCGAGAGGAGTAGCAATACTGGTACGGATAAAACTCAGTACACATAGTCCCTGGAAAAAATGTTTGAACGGTACAGTCTTGGCTACATAAATAGTCAGCGAAATATACAGAATGCCATGTCCCAGTCCTTTTAGGAAATTAGGTATATAAAAACTTTCGATATTCAAATTCGGATCGATCAAGAAATACATGTAGTACTGATAGACCACAATCAGCATGAAACCTACGGTAATCAACAGTTTATATCCTTTCCGCAGAATAACCTGACGGTAGAAAACAACTCCAGCACCTGCCAGTATACCGATAAAGACGCACCAGTTAATGGACACGGCATTCAAGGCATCATATTTCAAAACAGTCCGCATAAACATTTCCTGCAAAACGGATGAGGTCGTAAGAAACAGGCACAACATCAGAAAAAGGAAAAGAATAGTCGGGAAATGACGATACTTGAAAACGTGAGGATCGATATAAGGATGACGACAGGTAGTCATACGATTGATATTAATCATTACAGCTATCACTGCCACTACGATACAACTACGAATCAACGGACTATCCAGCCAGTCGTAATATTCTCCGTAGATACAAACAAACACAATGGAGAACAATACAACTCCCCACAGAATACCTCCTATCCAGTCAATACCGTACAGGGGCATCTTTTTTGCAATACGAAACGGTCTGGTAAGAAAGAATACACAGAACCATACCACTGCAAGCAGGCCAATAACCAGCCAGTGCATGTACTGCCAGTTCGCCCAGTCGCTGATATGTGTAGCTACTAATCCTGAAAGCTGAATGCTTTCGAGTACGATAATATAGATGACAGGATAAAAGACCGAGAAATTTCCGGAAGGAGTAACACTCAGACGAATGTTCGAAAAGCATTCAAAGGTTCCCCACATACGGAAGAATCCGGAAACAAAACATGTGATAACCAGTACAAAGATGTTTCCGGTATGCATCGTTATCAGGTTGCAACAAATCAGTACCGGACATACCGTAAGAAAAATACGACGGGTGGTGAAACGGAACTTCAGACGGAACAGGATAGGGAAAATAAGCGTCATACCTATGAAGGAGGCATATCCTGCCATCATCACATCTTCCTTGAGGCATCCCAATGCGCTCGACATCTGTACGGAAGTGGGAAGAAATACTCCCCCGTTGAACTGAAAGACCAATGCAAAAAACATGGAAAGAAGTACGCACAACGGGGTCGGAAGGTATTCTTTAAAATACAAGATTCTTGGACGCTGCTCTGCTGCCATATCTACGTTCTCCTTACTGTAGTTTTACGTAACATTCTACGTTCATTCCGGCACGCAGACGGTTCAGATTCTCTTTACTGTTGTTTTCGGTAAATTCGATGCGGACCGGTATTCGCTGTTCTACCTTGACAAAGTTTCCGGCCGAATTATCCTGAGGTATCAATGAATAGAATGAGCCTGTAGCATCCGATATAGATACGATACGTCCTTCGTAAGTGACTCCTGGAATGGCATCCACATTCATTTCAACACGCTGGCCTTGTCTCATATCTGTGGTCTGTGTTTCCTTATAGTTGGCTATCACCCATTTCTCTGTACCATCTACCAGCGTAACCAGTGTCTGTCCTGACTGAACCAGCTCGCCTTCGTGAATATTCTTACGACCGGTCACGCCGTCGGCTGTAGCACAAATTACTGTATACGACAAGTTCAGCTTGGCCAGATTCAAGGCGGCTTCTGCCAGCTTGATATCCGATTCATTCTGCTCCAGACGCTGTGTCTGCTCCTGTTTTACCAGCTCCGACGATTCTTTCTGGCGAACCAGCTGTTCGTATTTGGCTTTCGTAGCAGCATAATCGGTCTTTACACGATCGAACTGCTGGGGAGTTACAGCCTCTTCTTTCATCAGTTCGGCATAACGCTTGTAATCGGTTTCTGCATTCTGAAGGCGTACACGCTGTTCTTCGATAGCTGCCTCGGTAACGTAGATATTGCTCTGTGTCGTATTGATAGTGGTATGCATGGCACTTTTTCCTGCCAGTGCATTCTGATAGTCAGCCTCAGCCTGAGCCACCTTCAACAGATACTCTGTGTTTTCTATTACCACCAAGGTATCTCCTTTCTTCACAGACTGATATTCCTCAAAATAGATTTTCTTGATGAAGCCCTGTACACGGGTATTAATCGGACTCAAGTGCTGCTTGATTTGTGCATTATCCGTATATTCTACATCGCCCAGATGAATGAATTTTCCACATACCCAGCTGATGCCTCCCGCCAGTACCAATGCAATAAAAAAATTCGGGATAGCTCTTCTTTTATTTTTTATCATAACGTCTTCCTTTATTTATTATAGCTTTATCAGAGATTTCCAGTTAGTTTTTTCAATAAATAATACTGATACAAGATACCTATCTGGTAGTTTGCCAACTGCAATTCCATATCCAACTGCGTATTGCTGGCATCCAGCATGTCGGTAATCAGTGCCAGTCCGTTCACATACCGTTGACGCACAATATTGAAGTTCTCATGTGCCAACTGTACGCTCTTTTTCTGCGTACGCAAACGTATGTATGCCTCATTCAGATTGACATAGGCCGCATGAATGTTATTTTCTGCTTCTTCTTCCGCCAGACTGCGTGCCTGCTCCATTTTTCGGGTAGCCAGTTGTGCCTGCTTCAGCTTCTTTTTACTCTTAAACAAAGCATCGATATTATACGAAATGCCTACACCGGCATACCAGTAGGTGAAGTTGTTGTTCAATGGAGGAACCTCGACCAGAATAGGACCGGTAAAATCGTTTGCCGCAACCAGACTGATTTTCGGCCTTCTCTCGGCACGAATCAGCTCCAGCTTATTCTTTTCCTGACTAATCTTTACATCTGCCAGCTTGAGCGACGGGGTATGAGGTATCTCCTGCATCCATTCGGCTTCTTCCCTATGCTCAACATTGATTTTCAGCAATTCGGTTGTATCGGGGAGAATCAGCACACCAGGCTCAAGACCGATAGCTGTTGCCAACTTATGGCTCAGCACATCAATCTTATCCTTGACGGAAGTCAACGAAAGCTCCAGACTCTGAAGCTGAAGTTCGTAACGAGTGATATCGCTTTTCAAAGCTGTTCCCTGACGATAAGATGCCCTCATATCTTTTACCAGCAAACGAGTCTGCGAAATATTGCTTTCATACACACGTTTCTGATTGTTCAGCTGGAAAAGATCCAGATAATATCCCGTCAGAAGAAAACGGATATCCTGACGATTTCCTGCATATTCCAGCTCTGCCTGCCGCTGCTGTAACTTGCTCCGCTCTATCCCCTTCGTTATTGCTCCTCCGGCATAAACCACCTGACTTGCCTTTACGACAAAAGAATTGCCGAAATGAGGCATATCAGCATGAACCGCATTGGAAAAATTTCTGTCGGTCATCACTCCGTCGCCTATGTACTTAAAATCCATCTGCGCCTGAATGGACGGCAAGCGATCGTTGCAAGCTACCTTTACTGCCTGTTCTGCTTCAGATATGGCCAGATCATACAACCGAATGCTCTTGTTGTGCTGATCGGCCAGCTGAAACATTTCATCGACTGTCAACGAACGAGTCTGGGCTGACACACTCCCCAATAAACCTAAAAAAACAACACTAACTAATAATACTTTTTTTATCATACACTTGTTTAGCCTTTATGTAATTGATACCAGACAACTAAATTCTCATTCCTGCCTCTGGTGCCTGCAAAGAAATCACTATTTCCCTGCATTCTTCAGGTTCTCTTCGAACCAGCTGACTACTTTTTCTATAACAGGACGTTGGTACCAATAAAGGTCACCATGTCCTGCACCCTCTACCACAATATAATTAACTTTATTCCCTTTCTTTACCAGCTCATTATACAGCTGTTCACTTTGCACCGGCGATACCAGCTGGTCGTTCGATCCATGCATAATGAGAAAAGGAGGCATACCCTCTTTCACATGTCCCATCGGACTGGCCTCCATTGCTTTCTGCGGATCACTCAATATACTCTTTCCTGCAAAATCGGCAAAGGCCGGTCCATATAGCAGCAAGGCCTCTGTTACGGCTGGTGAAGCATGTATGTCTTGTATCTCCTTGGAATAACCTTCACCGATATTCATCAGATTGCTGATACCATAAATGGTAACAGCGGCCTGTACGTCAGAGGACTGGTCAAGATTATCTCCCTGATCAAATTGTTTTTCACCATTGGTCGTTCCCATCATCTGAGCGACATACCCTCCGGCAGAATCGCCAAGCACTCCGATACGGGATGCATCGATACCTAGTTCCCCGGCATGTGCACGCAAAAAACGTACAGCAGCCTTTGCATCCACTACCAATGCCGGATACTTGTCCGGTACAACGCGATATTCGGCAGCAGCAACTACAAAACCAGCCTTTGCCAGTGCCATACGCATTTCAAAATATCGTTCGTGAGCAGCCGAAGTAAATCCTCCGCCCGGATAAAAAACAACCGCAGGCTTCAACTCCTTGGTACGCGGAATCAGCAATGTCATTTTCAACGCACGATTGGCGCGCAGCGAAGGTGTCTGAGAATATACTACCCCACTGATAACATCAATCTGACCTTCCGTAATCTCTACTTTCAAGACTTCCTTGCCTCCAGCCTGAGAAGCATCGTTTGTCACAGGAGAGGCTGCCAATGAAATGCCCATACTACAAGCGATGAGCATGCAAACAAATCTGATCATATATCCAGCTTTCATTTTATTGTTCAAAATAAATTATATCCGAGTTTTCATAAAATAGATACATGTGTAAGATAGAACATGTGTAAGGTCGCACAAAAAGTTGGATGAGAGTGCTTTTCCGGTGTAATGCCGATAATTTATAATCATATTTATTTTGTCATGCAAAAGTAAGCTTTTATTTTTGCTCCGAATTTGCACATTACGCAACAATATTACCAATATACGCCAAAAGCGAACCATGAATACAGAGCAACAAGAATATATATCACTGATAAACCGTTCGGCACCAGACGACATTCTTATCAAAAAAACCGGATGGGAAGAAATCAACTTGCAGGAACATGCTCACAAGAAATTCCAGATTATTTACACCCTGTCTGGTACACTCCACGTAGAAACCGAAGGAGCTAATTATTTCGTACCCGAAAAGCATATCGCATGGATTCCCGAAAATGCCAGCCATAAGCTGTCCAGCAACAGCCGGCAGGTTTCACTTATCATCTTCTATGTAACTCTGAACGTGACACCCGATGACAGCAAAAGCCGTTTCTCGATATACAGCACCAACGCTATCATCGCGGAAAATATGAAATTCATCGCTTCAAAAGGGAAACTGATAACCCAAAAAGAACAGCCCGATCTATACAACTTCACGCTGAGCTTCTTTAATCTGCTTCCACAAATGTCGCCCGGGGCCGATGTACTGCTGAAAACACTTGTTATCCCCAACGACTCCCGACTACATCCCATACTGGACTACATCGTGGAACACATCCACGAAGAGCTGAACATGGAACAGATTGCATCACAGTACAATCTGTCCGTACGCAATCTGAGCCGGTTGTTTCATACTTCAGGGCTTCATTTCAGCAGCTACGTGAATCACCTGCGAATTACACGGGCCATCGAACTTCTGACCGACGGAGAATATACGGTACAGGAAATCGCCTATAGGGTAGGATTTAATACTCCCAACAACTTCAACAGAGTATTCAAGCAGATTACAGGCAAGTCGCCCAAAGCATACATTACGGGAGTCTGAAAAGCAAATATAACCAAAAGCCAGAGTACAAACACCGAGAAGGCTTAGCCGACAAGCCAAAAATATGTATCTTTGCCTTATTAAACTTAAGAATATATGAAAAAAAGAATCGCCTATCTGGTATTGTTCTTCGCAATCATGCTCTTGTTCTTCGTGTTGCAGAAACCATGCTTCATGCTTTACAATGACGCTCCCGGAAGAGCAGTTCCGTTTGTTGGCTACCTGCAGGTCATGCTGCACGGAATAAGCCTCGATGCCGCAACCACAGGTTACCTGACAGCCCTTCCATGGCTCACGATACTCATCAGCATCTGGTTTAAGAAATTTCCGTTACGGAGCATACTGACCGGATACTATGCCGTAATCTGCCTGCTGGTATCACTCATCTTTGTAGGTGACATGTGCCTTTACCCGTTCTGGAACTTCAAGCTCGATGCTTCCATCTTCTTATACCTGGACTCTCCCAAGAACGCCATGGCAAGTGTTTCTATCGGATTCATTCTGCTGAGAGTACTTATTATCATCTTGCTTTCCGGCTTTCTTACATGGATATTGTACAAGGTTACTCCCCGACACCTGCCACCCGCACAATGGAGAATTGCCGGAAGTATTGCTACCCTGCTGCTGGGCGGAGTACTGTTTATCATCATTCGGGGTGGAGTAAGTGAATCGACTTCAAACATCGGACAGGTATATTTCTGCAACGATGAATTTCTGAACCATTCTGCCGTCAATCCGGCTTTCAGCCTGATAGCTTCAACCGGGAAAACCAAGAACTATGCCGAACAGTTCAATTTCTTCGATGAAATGCATCGGAAGGAATTATTCGATAACTTATACCCTACCGGAGGACAAAATACCGTAGAACTGCTCAACACCAAACGTCCGAATATCCTGATTATCCTGATGGAAGGTTTCGGAGCCACTATGGTAGAATCATTGGGAGGTGTAAAAGGTGCCAGCCCGAACATCGACCGTCTTTCGAAAGAAGGTATCTGGTTTACCAACTGCTATGCCAACAGTTTCCGTACCGACAGAGGTACAGTCTGCACATTTAGCGGCTATCAGAGCTTTCCAGACCTTTCGGTAATGAAGATACCAGCCAAGAGCCGAACTTTGCCTTCCATCGCCGGAAAACTGGTAAAAGAAGGCTATCGTACCGACTTCCTGTATGGAGGTGACATTAATTTCACCAACATGAAGAGTTATTTGCTGGAAAGCGGTTATCAAAAGCTTACTGCCGATACAGATTTTCCCATGAGCCAGCACCAGAACGCGTGGGGAGTGAACGATGATATTACCTTCGATCATCTCTACCAAATGCTGAAAGACCGGAAAGATTCCCCCTGGCATACCGCTTTTCTGACTCTGAGCAGCCATGAACCTTTCGAAGTCCCCTATCACCACCTGAAGGAAAAGCAGCCCAATGCTTTTGCATTTACAGACCATTGTCTGGGTGAGTTCGTAGAACGCATTCGCAAAACACCAATATGGAACAATCTGCTTATTATATGTCTGCCCGATCATGGATTCTATTATCCCGCCGAAGGCAACGGACACGATGCGCGTATCCATCACATCCCGATGCTCTGGCTGGGAGGAGCTGTCAAGCAACCTATGGTCATCGACCAACTCATGAACCAGAGTGACCTCGCAGCTACCCTGCTTGCCCAACTGGATATCGATCACAGCGAATTCAATTTCAGTCGGAATATACTGGGCACTGAATATACTTATCCGTTCGCCTACTGGACATTTGGAGGAGGCTGTGCCTTTGCCGACAGTACCGGAGTTACACTCATGGACCTTAACGTGGACCAACCGGTACTGGAAACGCCTTCACCCAACGAGAACCGTATTTTACGAGGTAAAGCCATTCTGCAAAGTTCTTACGATGACCTGGGTGCAAGATAACAAGTCATAGAGAAATCATCTTTATACAGCAACAAAAAACTCACCGCCGAACCCCTGATAACAATGCGGTCTGACGATGAGTTTTTTTATCTTTAAACTAGCAGAATATTATTCGACAAACTTTACTTTTGCTGCATCACGTGGCTTTGCAGCAGGAGTCTCATCCGGATAACCAAAGCCGATACAATATAAGAGTTCATATCCTTCGCTGAATCCCAGCTTCTGCAAGTATTCGACTGCCTCAGGGCTTCTCATAAAGCGTGCCGGAGTACCCAGACAACAACTGCCGATACCCATAGACCAAGCAGAAATCATCATGTTCTCAGCTAGCAGTCCGCAGTCGAAAGGAGAACTTTCTGATTGTGTATCACGAGCGATAAACACCACCGTAGGCGCATTGCGAAACATATTCTTGAAAGTCGGATCTTCGGCAGCCTTCGGATTGGCCTTTTTATACAGTTCTGTCACTCCGTTGATATAATCAGCATTATCAACTACACGTACTTCCCACGGCTGACGGTTCATAGCATTAGGAGCATTGATACCGCACTCCACAATGGTCTGCATCTTTTCCCGTTCCACTGCCTGCGGCTTATACTGACGGATGCTGCGGCGTGTCATAATTGTTTCCACTACCTGATTCTTTACACTATCTTGTGCCGGAGTTTCTGCCGGAGCCTGTTGCTGCTGTGCTCCACCCCCACAAGCCATCAAAGGCAACAATAATACAGTCAAAGCCGCTTGTTTCAAGTTTTTCATAAGCATTCTTTTATCAATTAATAACGTTTGTCCATAAACTCTCTTATAAACAGTCTTAAAGCAACTAAAAACATTTGCCTAAAGTCGGCATAAAAATAGATTTTTTTCCGCTATTACAAGACTTTTTCCTCAAGAAAATCAGCAACAACCATCAGGGTGAAACAAAAAAATAAGAGGATACTCTTTCGAGTACCCTCTTACGCTGATTATCTTGTAACGTTAAGTTCTGATTACAATTTCGGACCAGCAGCAACCAAAGCTTTACCAGCTTCGTTACCTGTGAACTTAGCGAAGTTCTTGATGAAGCGAGCAGCCAAGTCTTTAGCTTTTTCTTCCCACTTGCAAGCGCAATCGTAAGTGTCACGCGGATCCAAGATCTTCGGATCAACACCCGGCAATTCAGTCGGAACAACGAAGTCGAAGTAAGGAATAGTCTTAGTAGGAGCTTTTTCGATAGAACCATCCAGGATAGCGTCGATGATACCACGAGTATCACGGATAGAAATACGTTTGCCAGTTCCGTTCCAACCAGTGTTAACCAAGTAAGCCTTAGCACCAGTCATCTTCATCTTCTTAACCAGTTCTTCTGCATATTTAGTTGGGTGCAATGACAAGAATGCAGCACCGAAGCAAGCAGAGAATGTCGGAGTCGGTTCAGTGATACCACGTTCTGTACCAGCCAACTTAGCAGTAAATCCTGACAGGAAGTAGTACTGAGCCTGTTCTTCGTTCAAGATAGATACTGGAGGCAATACACCGAATGCATCAGCAGACAAGAAGATAACTTGTTTTGCGTGAGGACCTTTAGAAACCGGTTTAACGATGTTGTTGATGTGGTAGATAGGATAAGAAACACGAGTGTTTTCAGTTACGCTCTTATCAGCGAAGTCAATCTTACCGTTAGCATCTACAGTAACGTTTTCCAGCAAAGCGTCACGTTTGATGGCGTTGTAGATATCCGGTTCAGATTCCTTATCCAAGTTGATAACCTTAGCGTAGCAACCACCTTCGTAGTTGAATACACCTTCGTTATCCCATCCGTGTTCGTCATCACCGATCAACAGACGTTTCGGGTCAGTAGACAAAGTTGTCTTACCTGTACCAGACAGACCGAAGAAGATAGCTGAGCTCTTGCCTTCCTTGTCTGTGTTAGCAGAACAGTGCATAGAAGCGATACCACGCAACGGGTTGAAGTAGTTCATCATAGAGAACATACCTTTCTTCATTTCACCACCGTACCAAGTGTTCAGGATAACCTGTTCCTTAGTAGTCAAGTTGAATACAACAGCTGTTTCTGAGTTCAGACCCAGTTCTTTGTAGTTTTCAACTTTAGCTTTAGAAGCGTTGTAAACAACGAAGTCAGGTTCGAATGATTCCAATTCTTCTTTAGAAGGACGGATGAACATGTTAGTTACGAAGTGAGCCTGCCATGCAACTTCCATGATGAAACGAACTTTCAGACGAGTAGCTTCGTTAGCACCGCAGTAACCATCAACTACATACAGTTTCTTGTTTGACAATTCTTTTGAAGCCAAAGCTTTCAAAGCGTTCCAAGTTTCTGTAGTAACAGGTTTGTTATCGTTTTTGTATTCTTCTGAAGTCCACCATACAGTGTTTTCACTTGTAGCGTCTTTTACCAAGAATTTATCTTTAGGAGAACGACCAGTGTAGATACCAGTCATTACGTTTACTGCACCCAGTTCAGTTACCTGACCTTTTTCATAACCTTCCAGACCAGCTTTTGTTTCTTCAGCGAACAATACGTCGTAAGAAGGATTGTGTACGATTTCTACGGTTCCAGTGATACCGTACTTAGTAAGATCTAAATTTGCCATTGTTCAAATGATTAATTTGGTTATTATATCAAATGTTTAGTTTTCCGTTTATACCGTCCAATAGACCAGTAAGTTCAGACCCCCTCGTCTTTGGCGATACAAAAGTAGTAGTTTATTTTTAAACTAAAGAAGTTATTACAGAAAAAAATCCGTAATAAAGTAAAGATTTATACTTGTGTAACAAATCTGTCATTTCGACATTGCAACTATGAATATTATGACCTGAAACAAGAAGTCTGTTTACCTAATTTTTCAAGATTAAAGCCCTATCAAAAGAAATTCACGATACAAATAAAACTTCCGAAGTCGCAACTATCCTTGCTTTACTAACTACCTCTAATAAAGTACATTATTTGACAGTATCCAAAGTTCCGGACAATCTTTACTGCCAAAGGAAATGTTTATCACTTCCACATCGGCCACAACACATCCGCATCGCCATATCTGGAAAGAAGCGAATACAAACAAAAACAAGCCCAAGAGTACACTAATCCTCCTATTTATATTGCTAAAACTTATCTTGCCGACTTTACCTCCACAAGACACAACCCGTTTACACCTGATATATTTCACGAATTATCCGTATATTTGCGGCATAAACATGTAACAATCAAAAAAAGAGAAACAATCTATGAAAATTGTAGAACTGAACCGGAATAATAGTATTCTAAACCAGTATCTGGCAGAGATTCGCGATGTAAATATACAAGGTGACAGCCTGCGTTTCCGCCGTAACATTGAGCGTATCGGAGAAATCATGGCATATGAAATCAGCCGTGACCTTCCTTATCAGCCGCTGGAAATACAGACGCCCTTAGCCATGGCAACCGAAAATGTTCCTGCCATACAGCCTGTCATTGCTACCATCCTGCGTGCCGGACTGCCGTTGCACCGGGGATTCATTAATTATTTCGACCGCGCTGAGAATGCTTTTGTTTCGGCTTATCGCAAATACATAGACGCCGACAATTTTGATATTCATATAGAGTATATTGCTTCTCCACGTCTGGACGGAAAGACACTGATTCTGGTAGACCCGATGCTGGCTACAGGCGGTTCAATGGAGCTCGCCTACAAAGCATTGCTCACCAAGGGTGAACCTGCACACATACATATTGCATCCGTCATTGCCAGCCGACAGGCAGTGGAACATGTACAGAAGGTATTTCCGCAGGACAAGACTACGGTATGGTGTGCAGCCGTCGATCCAGAACTGAACGCGCACTCTTACATTGTACCGGGACTGGGAGATGCCGGTGACTTGTGTTACGGAGAAAAAGAATAGACCGTTTTGGAACAGACCCGTTCTCGTTTCGAAAACTCACGAGCAAATCTGAATTATTTTTTGTACAAAAACTAAAATCTTTTGTACAAAAAAAATAAAAAGATAAGGCCGTTTCTCTTCTTTCTTGCAGAGAAACGGCCTATATTTTAAAGAGATTTCATCTTGCATTCACGACGTTCAATAGTCTATGTTAGTGCAAGCATATCTCTGTCTGTTAACGGATTATTTTATCTCCCAGGTATCATTGGTTGCCAGCAGTTCGGCAAAATTATGATATTTCTTCTTTGCTGAGACTTCTTCTATCTGTGCTTCGACAGCCGCATCGTAGGTCGGAGCTTCTACATCACGAATCACTCCCAAGGCTATCGGGAAATCAGGACCTTCCATCAGAGCCAGCTTCAACTGGAGGGTATGGTCTTCACAGTGGGCATCGTGTACCAGAATATCTTTTTCCGTAATACCGTTTTCGCCCAATTTGACAACCTTCAGTCCGAAACCTTCCTGCATCAATCCAAATTCCTTATTCGGACCGAACAGCATCGGCTTACCGTGCTCCAGATAAATGGCATTACGCTCACGGTCTTCCTTCTTCGCTACAGCGTTGTGAGTTCCGTCGTTGAAAATCACACAGTTCTGAAGAACTTCTACTACCGATGTCCCTTTATGGCGGGCAGCGGCTTTCAAAACGTCAACAGAAGGGCCTCCGTCGACTGCCACACAACGGGCGAAGAAACGTCCGCGAGCGCCAAAGCACAATTCAGCCGGACGGAACGGGTCTTCTACCGTACCGTATGGCGATGACTTGCTGACAAAGCCACGTGCTGAAGTCGGAGAATATTGTCCCTTGGTCAGTCCGTAAATACGGTTATTCAACAAGATGATATTAATATCCACATTACGGCGAATGGCATGAATGAAATGGTTACCTCCAATGGCCAGTCCGTCTCCATCACCTGAAATCTGCCAGATGGTAAGAGCAGGATTCACCACTTTGGCACCTGTAGCAATGGCTGCGGCGCGTCCGTGAATGGTATGCATGCCATAGGTATTCATATAGTAAGGCAAACGCGACGAACAACCGATACCTGAAATAACGGCTATTTCGTGAGGCGGTACTCCCAGTTCGGCCAGTGCCTTATGAAAGGAATTCAGAAATGCATGGTCGCCGCATCCCGGACACCAGCGTGGCTGACCTGCCTTGTAATCTGCTGCTGTATATTTTGTTTCGCTCATTGTTTATTCCTCCATTAATTTAGTGAATGCTTCAACCAGTTCCTGTACGACAAAAGGCTGTCCCTTTACCTGATTGAACTGATGCAAGTGGATGCCTTCAACTTTCATGCGCAGGTAACCGGCCAACTGTCCCATATTTTGTTCGGCTACTACAATCTTCTTATAGCGACGGAGTACGTCTTCTGTATTCTTAGGCAAAGGATTGATGAATTTGAAATGAGCCAACGCTGCTTTTTTCTCGCGTCTGTTCAGTTCATCCATAGCCGAATGCAGATGGCCGTATGTTCCGCCAAAGCCCACAATTAACAAGTCCGCATCCGGATTGCCTTCAACCTTCAGTTCAGGAATAGAATCGGCGATCTTCGCCACTTTCTCGGCACGCAGATGAGTCATCAGGTTATGATTTTCCGGCTCAGTAGAAATAGCTCCTGTTTCGTTGCTCTTTTCCAGTCCACCGATACGGTGCATAAAGCCTTCCATACCCGGAGTAGCCCAGTAACGCACGCCTGTCTGCGGATTACGCTGGAAAGGTGTCCACGTTCCGGCCATATCGGGAGTAACATACGGAGGACAAATAGCAGGATAGTCATTCATATCGGGCAAGCGCCATGCTGCCGAACCGTTGGCAATATAAGCATCCGTCAGTAAGACAACCGGTGTCATGTGTTCCAACGCAATCTTGCAGGCCATATAAGCTGCGTCGAAGCAGTCAGTCGGCGAAGATGCCGCAATGACCGGCATCGGACTTTCACCGTTTCTACCGTATAATACTTGCAGAAGGTCTGTCTGTTCCGATTTAGTAGGAAGACCGGTAGAAGGTCCTCCACGCTGTACATCGACAATCACCAACGGCAGTTCTGTAATCACCGCTAAGTTCATGGCTTCACTCTTCAGGCAGATACCCGGACCCGATGTCGTGGTAACGGCAAGTGCACCGGCAAAAGCTGCTCCTACGGCCGAAGCACATCCGGCAATTTCATCTTCACACTGAACGGTCTTAACACCCAGTGATTTATGCTTTGCCAGTTCGTGCAGGATATCGGTAGCCGGAGTAATAGGGTATGAACCCAGATAAAGCTGCAAGCCTGCTTTTTCGGCAGCCGCTATCAGCCCGTACGCCGTGGCCTTATTTCCGTTGATATCCATGTAACGTCCCTTTACCTTCTGCTCCTTGCTGGGAACCATATAACTCATGGCAACCGAAGCGTGGGTGTTTTCTCCAAAATGATAACCGTCGTAAAGAACTTTCACGTTAGCTTCTGCTATTTCGGGTTTCTTCGCAAACTTTTCACGCAACAGTTTTTCGCCTACGCTTATGTCACGATGGAAAAGCCAGCACACCAGTCCAAGGGCAAACATATTCTTGGTACGCATAATGGACTTGTTATCCAGCCCGCTGTCTTTCAGACTTTCCTTACACATCGTTGTGATGGCAGCTTCCACTACCTCATTCTTAATGCCAAGTTCCGAGAACGGATTTTCCAGCATGAACTGGGCTTTTTCCAGATCGCGCTTTGTAAAAGAATCAGTATCGATAATAATAACCGACTGAGGTTTGCAAAATTTATACTGTGTCTTCAATGCAGCGGGATTCATCGCTACCAGTACATCGCATTTGTCGCCCGGAGTATATACTTTTCCGGAACCAATGTGTACCTGAAATCCTGATACTCCGGTCAATGTTCCCTGCGGAGCACGAATATCGGCCGGATAATCCGGAAAGGTACTGATATCATTTCCTTCGGCAGCCGAGATATTGGAAAACATATTCCCCGCCAGCTGCATACCGTCGCCTGAATCACCCGAGAAGCGAACAACTACATCATCCAGCTCCTTGACTATCATTTCTTCTGCCATAATATGCTATTTAAAGTTTACAAATTCACTAGTCGCAAAATTGGCGAACTTCCTTTAAAAATCAAAATAAAACTGCATTTATTTCATTTGTAAAGGTATACCTCAAGTTTTTCAAACAATAATAGTAGAATATTCTGAAAAAACAGTAAATTTGCAATCCCTGCCCTTGTAGTTCAACGGATAGAATAGAAGTTTCCTAAACTTTTGATTCGGGTTCGATTCCCGACGAGGGTACTTTCACAAAAAAAGGCCATGTCAAAAGACACAGCCTCTTTCCGAAAAACAAATTAGAGTTTTATTCTGCTTCGTTCAGTGTTGCAATACTTACACGGTTCCAGTCGGGTTCCGAGAACATAGAGCCTACGCCCTGACCTTCTGCCGTAATACGGTTTTCTTTTATCTTGTACTTGTTCATCAAGATCGTTTTTACAGCTTCAGCACGTTGTCTGGCAATGCGTGCATTTACTTCTGCACTACCTTCGGGCGAAGCATATCCCTTAATTACTACAGTGCTGGCAGGATTGTTCTTCATGTAGGTAGCAATACGCTCTACATTAGGCAACTGATCTACACTAACGGTAGTCTTTCCCTGACCAAAGGTTACAACTGATTCCAATGACTTGGAATGAGTGTTCTGAACCACTGTTTCAACCTTTGCAGGAGCATTCATACACTCGTTCAGCTTTCCTTTCAGTTCTTCGTTCTCATTCTGCAATGCTTCAATGTCTGCATTCTTTGCAGCAGATTCAGCACGCAGGTTGTTGATTGCTTCATTCAGTCTATCAACTTCAGTCTGGTTGTAAGGTGTCTGAATTGTCTGATAGTGCTTTCCGTTGCTGCTTGCAAAGTGATAAGTCACACCAGCCAGCAGTTCTACAGCCGACTTATTTACATTCAATACGTGTGCTCTGTTTCCATCCATGCGGTAAACAATGGCAGGACGTACATTGATTGTCCATGCTTTCGATTCTCCCAGATTGAAATTGAAGCTTGCTCCGAAACGGCTTACCATATACGACTGATCGTATCCCATGCTAGAGTTCATGAAATCATGTCCCCATCCCATGCCGGCAATGGCTTCTACTTCGAATACTCTAGGCTGTCCCAAATAAGTTCCAAATAAATTGTTCAGGTTAATCTTACCTAATACACCCAGATTCAGCGCATCGAATGCCGTACGGCTAGCGCTTGTATTCACGGCTGTCAATCCTTCGAATGAAACCCCCAAAACTGGAGTTACCTGCTTACCCAACTCTACTCCGGCTACGCCACGCATGTTCTTCCAGAAAGCCGAATGTGTAGTTGGAGTAATACCTCCTCCTTTTACCCCGATGTACCAATTGTCAAAAAACTTGTTACCTACGTATGCATCTTGTGCATTACTTGCCACCGCAACAGCAGCAAATGCCATTGCGAAGAGAAATTTTTTTCTCATACTTTTTTAATCTTAAAATAGTTAGTTAGTTGTTTTTGTTTCTTACTGTTCATATATAAAACAAATCTATCTGGACTTTGTTCACAAATCAGGTTCACATGGAAAAATAAGAACTGTTCCCAACATATAGAAAAATCAAATTTAAAGTATGAAATCGGCCAATAAAGTCCTTACCATGAGAAGAAAAAAGAGCACTAAAAAACCCCTGCCATCGTTTGATGACAGGGGCTATTTTTTCAAAAAATATTTTATAGAAGGTATGGATTAAGCTTCTGCACCTTCTGTATCTTTCATTTTATGTCCCATTGTCAGATAAGCAACCGGAGCTGCAACGAACAATGAAGACAGAGTACCGATAACAACACCCAGAATCATTGCGAAGGCAAAGCTGCGGATACTGTCACCACCCAGGATAATGATACTCAACAATACGATCAATGTACTTAATGAAGTATTGATAGTACGAGCCAAGGTTGTATTCAGTGAATCGTTGAACAGTTTTGCACGGTCACGTTTCGGATACAAGTGGAAGAACTCACGTACACGGTCGAAGATAACCACCTTATCGTTGATAGAGTAACCGATAGCTGTCAAGATGGCACCGATAAACGTCTGGTCGATTTCCAATGAGAATGGTAAGATACCATACCAGAGAGAATACATACCGATAATCAATACGGTATCAACAACCAGCGCAACTGTAGCACCCACACTATAGGCAATGTTGCGGAAACGAATCAAGATATACAGACCGATTGCAATCAAAGCCAAAACAACTGACCAGATAGCTGAAGTCTTGATATCATCGGCGATACTCGGACCTACTTTCTGTGAACTGATGATTGAACCACCTACACGGTTATCGCGGTCGATAAAGATTTCAAGAGTAGTTCCTTTACCCAGCAGGTTACCTTCCTTCAAGGCATTATACAAGAACTCTTCGATTTCGGCATCGATTGTAGGAGAATCTTCTTCGATACGGTAGTTGGTTGTTACACGGATAGTCTTACCATCTGTACCCAATGCGATAGCCTGTACGTTTGCATCGCCTACCTTCGGCTGAAGCAGATCACGCACTGTTTCCGGCTGTACCGGCTGTTCGAACTGTACCACAAAGTTACGTCCACCAGTGAAGTCAATACTCTGTGCCAGACCACGAACGAAGAACGAAATGATACAGATAACGATTACAGCGCCCCAGATCATGAAAGAACGTTTGGTAACACCCATAAAGTTATAATGTACATTCTGCATCAGGTTCTTCGAAAAGCTGGTAGTAAAGGTCAAGTTCAACCACTTGTCCTTATTCATATAGTGTTCGTAAACCAGACGAGTCAAGAATACAGCAGTAAAGAACGAGCAGAGGATACCGATAATCAATGTAGTGGCAAAACCACGGATAGGACCTGTACCGAAGTTAAACAAGATAATACCTGTGATGATAGATGTCAAGTTAGAGTCGAAGATAGCAGAGAATGCATTCGAGTAACCTTCAGACAATGCCTGTCTAGTACCCTTACCAGCTTTCAGCTCTTCCTTTGTACGTTCATAAATCAATACGTTCGCATCCACCGCCATACCTAATGACAATACCATACCGGCAATACCAGACATGGTCAATGCAGCCTGGAAGGAAGATAGAATACCCAACGTAAAGAAGAAGTTGACAATCAATGCGCAGTTGGCAATCATACCCGGAATGAATCCATAGATCACGCACATGTAAATCATCAAAACGACCAGTGCAACAACGAATGAAATAATACCCTGGTTAATAGATTCCTGACCCAGTGACGGACCTACGATGTCTTCCTGAACGATACGTGCCGGTGCCGGCATCTTACCAGATTTCAACACGTTAGCCAAGTCTTTAGTCTGTTCCGGAGTAAAGCTACCAGAAATTTCAGATTGTCCACCCGTGATTTCACTATTTACACGCGGAGCACTATATACATATCCATCCAATGCAATGGCAATAGACTTACCGATATTCTGTTTTGTCAGAGTAGCCCAGCGACGAGCACCTTCTGTATTCATCGACATGCTTACACAAGGCTTGTTGTATTGGTCGTAAGAATCTCTTGCATCAGTTACTACATCACCTTCCAGCGGAGCACGTCCGTTACGTTCTGTAGACTTGATAGCATACAATTCGAAGATACGTCCGCTCTTGTCAAAGTCGGCAGCAGCTACACCCCACATCAGCTTCAGGTCGCGAGGCATCTGCTTCTGTATTTCCGGCAGATTCAGGATACGGTTAACCTCAGCTGTATCGTTGCGGTCAGCATAAGCAACTACTGCACCTACCCCATTCTGATTCAACTGAAGAATAGAAAGCAACGGATGTTCTTTCTTTGCCTGTTCGATATTGGCTGTATTAGCAGCGGTTTCACCTTTCAATGCAGCAGCCAGGCTGTCTTTTGCCGAGATAGCAGGCTGAGCAGCAGCAACCGTATCAGTCTTTACAGAATCAGTAGCTGTAGCATTCAGCAATTCACGGGCACGGCCATCAACAGAAGCCAGTACAGGAACAATTTCCTTAGCTTCGAATGTTTCCCAGAATTCCAGGTTTGCAGAACCTTGCAGCAATTTTCTCACACGTTCCGGTTCCTTGATACCCGGCAGTTCCACCATGATACGTCCCATCTTACCTTCCAGTGTCTGGATATTAGGCTGAGCCACACCAAAGCGGTCGATACGTGTACGCAATACGTTATATGAATTGTCTACCGCAGCCTTTACTTCTTCGCGCAATACAGCTTCTACCTCTGCATCTGTGCTGCGTGTAGTCACTTTATCTTTCAACTGCTGAGTTGCGAATAACTCTGCCAGACTGCCTTCCGGAGCCAGCTTCTTGTATTCACGAACGAAAATTGTAATGAAGTCATCCTGACTGGTAACTTGTTGCTTGGCAGCCTCAGCCACAGCCTTGTTGAATGCCTCATCTGTCTTGTTGTCAGCCAAAGCCTTCACAACATCTGGCACTGAAACTTCCAGAATAACGTTCATACCGCCCTTCAGGTCAAGTCCCAATCCGATTTCCATCTCACGACACTGTTTCAGCGTATAACTGCCCAACCATACCTTTTCATTCTGAACTGAATCAAGGTAGTGAGTTTCCCCTTTCGGATCCTCTGCCGCCTTTTTCATATGATAGCGGGTTACAAAAGAGAACGAAAGATAGAACACACATACAAGGGTCAGCAATATCGCAAAAACCTTTACGAATCCTTTGTTTTGCATGTTACTTTAATTTATATATTTACTTTTTAATTAATATACGTTTATTCAAGGTTGCAAATATAGTTTTTTTTTCATTCACAAAGGGAAAGGTTTCTAAATATTTAAGTTTTAAAGCGTAAAAAACAACTATTTGTCGCATTTATATCGACTGAGAAATCTGGTTTACCGCTGTTTACCAAACGACTAAAAGGAGTATCTTTACAAGAATTCTTTACTTTATAACAAATACACACAAAAAATCCGGAAATGAATATTCCGGATTTTTGTTATTGTTTTTTCTCTAACAAGCACCATACTGGATAGTGGTCGGAGGCCTTGATGGAACGGTCTACCTGACATTTCAAGATGCGGAAGCCGTCGCTGGCAAAAATATGGTCAATACGAAAATAGAAATGATTCTCGTTGTATGTAAATCCGGGACCGGAAGCAGCCTCCGCATATACATCGTTCAACCCCTGACCTATGACCCTGTGTGCATACGAAATGGGAGAATCGTTAAAGTCACCGCATACCAGCATGTAACGAGTACGATTTTCTGCAATGGCATGAGCTACAGAATCTACCTGAGGAGCACGTACAGCTATCACTTTAGCCAATTTATGAAACAGGTATTTCCCGCCATTTTTCAGATTCTCTTCTCCCGGAGATTTCAACATATCATTGTACATACTCTTATCGTGGGCATCCAGCTTATTCGATTCCAGGTGGTTATTGATCAGTACAAGTGTATCACTCCCCACTTTCAACCGGTAAAGTATGCTGGCATTCGATTCCGTCTTATAGTCTATGGTATTTGCTGAAAGAATAGGAAAACGCGAATAGCAAGCCAGTCTGCTTCCTCCTTCTCCTTTCACCCGCACGTGATATGGATAGACATCCAATGCCTGATCCACTTCTTTCTGCTTCACTTTTCCACCTGGCGTAAATTCTTGCAGACAAATAATATCCGCATCACTATTCCGCAAATAATTAAGTACAGGATTACCTTGCTCCTTGTCATAATCTCTCGTAGCAGCAATATCCTGCGTATTGTAAGTCAGCAGTTTGATGACTTCTCCGCCGTCCGGTTCCTTTTCAGTACCCAGCGGACAATACGTCCAGATACTACTCCATCCGGCGATAAACACCAGAAGAGGGAAAAAAGCATACTTCCACCTGATGCAAAGCCAAATTAAAAGAAAAAGTAAATTGCCTAAAAACAGGAACGGGAAAAACAAACCAGCACATGCCCACAACGGATGACTGACCGGTGAAATATACGGACTATAGGCACTTATCAGAAAGCCGATGGCAACCAATACGTTCAAGGTGACCAATACCCACCGAATCAAACATCCAATCCTTTTCATAATAATTTCATCTTTTACATTATCAAAAAAACAGTTCAGGCAAAAAGGCATCACTACTTCTTGCTTGCATCAAACAGGCTCTTTTTTTCGGCATCTGTCAAACTGCCGTAACCCGATTTGCGAAGTTTATCCAAAATACGGTCTATTTCTTCCGTACGTTCTTTCTTTCTGGCATTGAAGTCATAGTCTTTCTGCTTGTCGCTGTAATGTACCTTCATTTTCGGTTTGCGAGGAGAAGGCTTCCAGCCGCCCGCAAAGAAATCGAGTACACTATTAATCCACTTGGTAGCATCATGCCCTTTTTGCAATCCTGCCGCAAACCACCAGCCAGCCAAAGCCCCGCCCAAGTGTGCAATATGTCCGCCGGCATTTCCTGAAGTCATGAACAGCAAATCCAACAGCAGCATAAAGATAGCAACATGCTTCAGTTTCACTGTACCAATGAACATCAACTGGATAGGATAATTGGGCTCACGTACTCCCACAGCTATCACAATGGCAAGTACAGAGGCCGAAGCTCCCAACAAATAAGAAGAATAGACCGCATCGGCAAAATATGGAAACAGGTTATATGCCACCATATATGCCAGTCCTCCGACAATTCCTCCTAATACATATAGTCCGCGCAGGTGTTTTGCCGAAAAGAATTGCAAGAACAAACGTCCAAACCAATACAGCCACAACATATTAAACAAGATATGCAATACACCGGCGTGCATAAACATGTAGGTAAACAAGGACCAGGGCTGCCGAAGGAATCGCTCCCACCAAGCAGGAAATTCCAGGTAATTGGCCCATAATCCGACAGGCTGATTAAACAAAGTCAACGCTATGTTTACCAGCGTTACAACCAGAAAGACTCCTATATTGATATACAGCAACTGGGTGACAATATCTCCCCTTCTGAAGCCTTCTTTCAAATTAGTAATAAATCTGCTGTCCGCCGCCATTTTTCTTCCTCCAGTAAATAATCAGTATCAAACCAAAAAGCATACCGCCCAAGTGAGCAAAATGAGCAACACCGTCACTTCCTGCCAGTCCCAGCACCAATTCCAGCACCGCATACCCGATAACAAAATATTTTGCCTTGATAGGCATAGGCAAAGGAAAAATAAACATCTGACTATTGGGGAACAACATACCGAAAGCCAGCAAAATGGCATATACAGCTCCCGAAGCTCCAACCGTATTCAGACGGTTCAGAAATTCACTCATTGGTATGACACCCATACCAGTATCAACACCGTCGTAATGTGACCAACTGACCAGATACTCCGTATATTGTACAGCCTCCTGTATCAGTCCGGCACCTATTCCGCACAAGATATAATATAATAAGAAACGTTTTGGACCCCAAACTTGTTCAAGCACCCGGCCAAACATCCACACAGCAAACATGTTAAAAAAGATATGCTGGAAATTGGCATGCATAAACATATACGTAATAAGCTGCGCCGGATTAAAATCGGACGCAAGGAAAAAATGCAATCCCAGCAAATTCTCCACATCGATGCCATAACGTCGTGCTACAATTGTGCCGAAGAAGCACAATACATTAATAATCAACAGATTTTTTGTTACTGTAGGAATGGTATTCATATATATATTATTTTATTCATGTTTTACAATACTGTCGCGAAGAACCAGTAAACTCTCAGGTCCCATATTAAATAACAAATCCACAATACTGAGGTTGGGCAAAAAGTTATTTTTCTGGTCGAACACCTGATAATAAGGTTTAGGCAAGAATTCCGGATCGCACTCCGTATACAATTTCTTGGGATGAAGTCGTTCGCGGAAATCATCCTGCCCTTCTGAAGCCACCATATAATCTTCTGTAGGCACCAAATGCGGATGAAGATCTATCTGCTCACAAATCCAGTTGCATAATTCCAGATTGAAATCGAACAAAAATTCGTATTTCTGCTCAAAAAAGCGATGAAACTCATCGGCATAATAATCGAAGAAAGGGCTCTGTTTGTAAGCAGCTACAAAAGCATTCCAGTGCACATGCCGCCAATTGCCATGGTCGGAGATACGCACGTCTTTCATCAGGCATTTCAAGTTCTCACTCTTTTCCGTCGGAATGGTGAGCGACAGGGCTCCGCCCGACGAAGCAATCACGCAGCGGTTGCGGTAAGTCTGCTTCATATAATGGTCGAACCGTTCTACATATACGGTATCGTATGCAAACAACTTTGTATAATATTCTACTGGCGCAAGATACGCCGAACCAAGTATCACTTCTTTCTTCATGCTACTGTATGCGTTGAAAAAAACGTCCCTTATAAGGAGTATACCAGATACGCCATGCCTTACCGATGACATGATCTTCGGGCACAAAACCAAACAACCGTGAATCGCACAGATTAACAGGGTCATTCGATGCCATCCAATAATAATCCTTGCTGAACGTAAACGAACTGACAGGCTTTCCTTCTACCCATAAGGTATCGCCCCGCACGCCAGCCTGCTTTCCTTCGTGCGAAACAATGGTATTGCACAGCAAAACAACATTCCACGGATAAACCTTCACCGATTCCCCTTTACGAGGAACGACATAAGGATGCACCTCCTGAGAAAGCTTGCTGTTCAGTGAAACAAAATCGATCCGCTGACCGGCTTTCTGAGACACCAGATAAAACTCATAATGACTGAAACTGCGGATATAGCCCCCGTCTTCCGTATATCCTATCAGTGGATTTTCCTTCAGGCCTACCGCATCCAGAACCACACGCATCAAGTCTTCTTTCGATGCTGGATATACATACAAAGCTTTACTGTCGGGGCTCAGCACTTCATCGCCGCTGTCTATCATTTCCCGGTTCAGCATGAGTGTATCGCCCGGCGTGCCGATACAGCGGCTGATAAAGACCCTCCGCCATTCAAGCCGTTTATTCCGCTGCGTAGCCCCCGGATCGTTGAAGAGTACAATGTCACCCTTCTCTACTTCACAGCTCCCGATACGGTGATAACCCAGAAATGACGGAAAAGGCATACGCAAACCATAACTCCACTTGTTCACCAGCACTCCTTCGCCCTGATAAAGCGTATTTTCCATTCCCGACGAAGGAATAAAGCAAGAGGTAACAAGAAAAGTCTTAACCAGCCACACGGCAACAACGACAAGCGCCGCCAGCTTCAGTCCTATTTTCCAGTTATTATCCACCAATAATCTGAAGTCGTATAACTCATTACTTTATAGAATCGACAAACTTAAACAAGCGGTTCCAGCGAATCTTACCATCGAACCATCCTCTGTCCTGATCGAGCGACAGCCAGATAAAGATGGGTTTACCTACGATATGGTCTTCGGGAACAAACCCCCAAAAACGTGAATCGGCAGAATTATGGCGGTTATCGCCCATCATCCAGTAATAATCCATCTTGAAGGTATACTTCGTAGTTTCCTGCCCGTTGATATAGATTTTACCATCCTTCACTTCCAGCGAGTTTCCTTCATAGTTCTTGATAGGACGCTCGTACATAGGCAGGTTATCCAGTGTCAAGTCAATTGTTGCGCCTTTCTTTGGAATCCAGATTGGTCCATAATTATCGACTGTCCAACCCGTCAGCTTGTTTACCGGATACAATCCTCCCGCATCGTCATCGGGTGTATTTTCGATAGATACCACCAAATCCTTCCGAGCCAGCAAAGCAGCTTTAGCTTTCTCCGTCAACGGCATGTTATACACCGATTCTTCAGTATAATACATCGACAAGTCCTCCTGACTGATACCCAGTTCGTGACACAAATCATCGGGGAGCATTCCCTTGGTCTTCACGAAATAACGATACTGTACATTATCAGGTTCCTTGTTGGCTTTTCCATCCAGATAGATAATACGGTTCTTTATCTGCAATGTTTGTCCAGGCAATCCGACACAGCGCTTTACATAATTCTCACGACGGTCGACCGGACGTGTAATAATCTTACCGTAGGTCTGCGGGTTCTCATCGATATACTTGCGTCCCGCCTGATAATAGAAATCGTACACCTGACGCTGCTGCTCCAGTGTCAGACGCGACATATCTACCGGCTGCGAAAGCTGCTGTCCGGCCTGATAACTCAAGCGATACAAGTCTTCAGCAGGAACGGCTGTCGCTACGCTGTCGCCGGCAGGGAAATTGAACACCACAATGTCATTCAATTCTACCTTTCCCAGCCCACCGACACGCTTATAGTCCCAATGTATCCAGTCGAGGTACGACTTGCAGTTGAATATCGGAAGCGTATGCTGCGTGAGCGGCATGTGAAGCGGAGTCTGCGGAATACGTGCTCCGTAACTCATCTTGCTGACAAACAAGTAGTCGCCTACCAGTAACGATTTTTCGAGTGAAGACGACGGTATAACGTAGTTCTGGAAGAAATAAAGATTGACAAAATACACGGCTACCAGTGCAAAGACAATTGCATCCACCCAGCTCATGACAGTCAAGACGGTCTTATTTTTCGATTTCTTCCACCAAGTCCATGGAATTTTCTTTGAAATATAAGCATCGAAGATAAAAGGAACCACAATCAGTCCCAGCCAGCTCTGCAACCAGATCAGAAAAATCAGGTACAGCACCAGTACGATGCCAAACTTTATCCACTGCTTACGTGAGGCCTGTATCATAACTTAAAACTGAAATAAATCGTTCATACCTAAAAATCCTTCGTGGTTTGCCGTATATTCGGCAGCCAGCACTGCACCCAAAGCAAATCCCTTACGGTTCTTTGCATCGTGAGTGATGATAATCGAATCGGCTTCCGACTCATAACGAATGGTATGGATACCCGGAACCTCTCCTTCACGAATAGCGCTGATAGGCAGTTCGTCGGCAGCACATTCGGTTGTTCCGCTTACTGTACCATCCGGAGCCGTGAGTGTACCCATTACCCACTTGTTCTTTCTGTCTAAGTTCTCCAGAATACCTTCGGCCAGTGTTATAGCTGTTCCACTCGGAGCATCCAGTTTGTGAATATGGTGAGTTTCTACCATCGACACATCGTAATTGGGGAAGTTATTCATAATCTTTGCCAGGTATTTGTTGACCGCAGAGAAAATGGCCACACCCAGACTGAAATTGGACGACCAGAAAAGGGTCTTTCCTTCTTCTGTACACAAACGGCGCATTTCCTCACCATGCTCATTCATCCAGCCGGTACTGCCCGATACCACTTTCACACCATTCTTGAAAGCTTCCAGACAGTTTCCATAAGCTACCGAAGGAGCTGTAAATTCAATTGCTACATCAGCCGAACGAAAAGCTTCTGAAGCAAAATCCTGACGGTTGTTTATATCAATAATACTTACAATCTCGTGTCCGCGGGCAATTGCAATCTTTTCGATTTCCTTACCCATCTTACCATATCCTATTAATGCTATCTTCATAAATCTCAAATTATTTTAGGCACAAAGATAACGTTTTTCGTTATTAATCATTACATTTAGCGAACATTTACACCTCATTAACATGGAAGAACTCTTGCACTATGTGTGGAAACACAAGCTTTTCGCACTGAAACCTTTGCAGACTACCGACGGACAACCGATTGAAATCATTGACCCGGGACTGGCAAACATGCACGCCGGACCGGATTTTTTCAACGCCAAAATCAAGATAAGCGATGTAACCTGGGTGGGAAACATTGAAATACACCAGCAGGCTTCCGACTGGTTTCGCCACAATCATCACCTTGATCCGGCATACGACTCGGTTATCCTGCACGTGGCTTCGGACATTGACGCTACTCCCACGCGAAGTAATGGAGAGGTAATTCCACAAATGGAACTGCACTACCCGCCTTATTTGCTGAAAAATTATGAAGAGCTAATCCGTGCCGATCGCTATCCGGCCTGTTTCCGCATTATCCCCCAACTTCCGTCCTTCCTGTTGCATAGCTGGCTGTCCACTCTTCAGGTGGAACGTTTCGAGCACAAAACGCAACACATAGAAAAGCTATTGCAAGAATACAACCACGACTGGGAAAATGTGTTTTTCATTACGTTGGCACGTAATTTCGGATTCGGTGTCAACAGCGATGCCTTCGAAGTATGGGCAAAGAATATTCCGCTGGCAGCGGTCAACAAACACCGCGATAATCTGTTTCAGATAGAGGCTTTTTTCTTCGGGCAAGCAGGACTTTTGCAGGAGTTATCGGTTGATGCGTATACGGAAAACATGATCAAGGAATACAATTATCTGAAGCAGAAATTCGGTCTGCAACCTTCTTCCGACTGCCGCTGGCGCCTGCTTCGCCTGCGTCCGGACAACTTTCCGCATATCCGTATTGCGCAGCTTGCCTGCCTGTACCACCGTTCGCAAGGTTTGTTCTCGCAACTGATGGAAACGGAATCGCTGAAAGAGCTGCGCAACCTCCTGAAAGGGGGAACTTCGGAATACTGGCTGGCACACTATACATTCGGTACTCCCTCTCCTTCGCATCCCAAAACCATCAGCCAAAGCTCAACCGATTTGCTTATCATCAATACGGTAGTCCCATTTCTTTATGCCTACGGCAAGCACAAGTCAAACGATGCTTTGTGCCTGCGTGCCACTCAACTGCTGGAGGAATTGAAGCCGGAAAACAATTATATCATCCGCATGTGGAAAGAATGTGGACTGGAGGCCTCACATGCAGGCGACAGTCAGGCACTTATCCAGCTCAAAAAGAATTACTGTGACCTGAAGAAATGCCTGTACTGCCGCATCGGGTATGAATATTTCAAGAAAAAAGAAGAGTAACTAATTTGTGTTTCTTTTAGACAAAGGTATGTATACCATCAATTCCCAGCCAGACAAACGGTTGTTTACAAAAGGGAATAAATCGAATTTCCGGGTTATTCCCCGCTTATATTGTATGGCAATTTCCATACAACCAAAGTCATAACCCAAACGTGCAAACACTGGTACATTCACAAAATTTTTATCATAAAAATAATAAGCAGATTCTACTCCTACAGACAAATTCAAGCCTTTATACAAATAATATCCCACACTTCCGGAGAGAGAGACCGACAACAAATTGCAAACTCCTGCATTTCCCGCATAAGTTATGTTCTCGGCCGGAGAGAGATAGCTTAATCCATACTTATAACGATGATATCCGGCTGTTATTGCAAGATCGAAAAACCATCGGGAATCAATCGGCTTCAACCGCCAACGATAACCGAAACCTAAAGAGAATCTGGAATCAAAATAAGTCTTCCCGGTATCAAAAGGAGGTAACCCGGCTGATGGAGGAACCATATCATAACTTACCATATCCTTTCCTCCATAAATTGTCAGGCCTGAGGACCGACCTGTCTGTCCGTAAGTAACCAGCCACCCACTAAGCAATAATAAAAGAACAGTCAAACGCTTTATCATACAATCAATTCTTGTGTTTAATCAATTACTTCTAACTTATTCTTCCACACTATCCATCCATTCCGTTTGTATCATCCGGCAACCACCTACCAGTCCTAGTCCATTTGCTACATTGGTATAGGTAGGGCGTACAGGAGCCAATTCCGATTCTCCCAATTTATTGTTTACTTGTTCATTCATCGACTTCAGATAATGATAGAACTCTTCCGACAAACTATACAAGCAAACCTTATATTGTTTCCTGTTTGTATAAACTTCATCCTGAATAGAGGTTTCATAATCGGATATATAAGTCTTGTTCAGTCGAAGTGTGTAATTCTTCCCTTGAATCTTCTCATCGCTCCAAATATACAACTGCTCATAATAGGTATAGTCGCCTATAAGAATTTCATCCAAACCGGCTGAAACCTTCAGGAGCGGTTCATCGTCCCAATCCATATATGCAGTATATTCTTTGTCATAATACACCCGTGAATCTCCATCTTTCCAGTACTTCGCTCTTTCTTTCACCGTTACGGCATAATAGTTTACTGTACTTGCCTCATCGGTAAAGTTTATCTGAAACTGAAGCGTACCAGGATCGGATGGCTTTCGTTCCATATGAACAGAATTCAACGGAAACGGAGCTGGAATTGTCGTAACAGACGAAACTGTTTCCAAGCCTTCAGCAGAAGCTGTAAGTCGGATACGATCTCCTTCCTCGTATCTCTGCACCGTATAATAACTTTTGGCGGGAACACCCGGTAAAGCTTTGTTCGTCCACAACAGGCCGACAGGTGTACCGTTTACTTCCAGCCGGACATCCGTCCCTGTCAAACCGGAAACAATTTCCCCCTTACCTATGACTGGAAGACTTCGTGAAAGACGTACCACGGTTGTATCTCCACTCCCGGGATAACTGTATACAACTAACTTAGGGATTCCTTCCGCCTCATCCAGATCGAAATGATATACGCAAGATGTAAACAGTAAGGATACCCCAAGTATAATCATGAAAGAAATATATTTTACCATCATCCTTATTAGAATTTTAAAGTATAACTGAAAGAAGGAATCACAGGAAACAGTCCTATCGCCTTGCCTCTGAAACTACCATCGGCCTGCCGTTCTACTTGAGTATAGAAAGCATTCATCCGGCAATAGGCATTGTAAATACTGATATTCCAGATACGTTCGAAACCTCGTTTGGTAGTCCGCCGGAAATTGATGCCTACATCCAGCCGATGATAGGCTGGCAGGGTAATATTGTTCGGCTTTTCGTAGACCCAGCTTCCTGCCGCATCAGACGGCTGGACGGTTCCAGGCAGAGAAGGATTTTCTACATACTGCATAGGCACAGTAGCCCGATCGCCACTACGGAAAGTCCATGCTGCGTACGCATCGATACGGTTATTAAACTTATGACGGAACATCAGGTTCAGCTTATGACGGTTGTCAAACTTGCTGGCATACCAGTCGGGGTAAAAATCTTCGAATTTCTGCTTACTCCACGACAGCGTATAACTGGCCTGAAAGACATTCTTTGCGTGACGGTACACCAGTGAGGCTTCCAAACCATACGATTTTCCTTTGCCTACCCTCACCCATTTCTCCCAATTATCGGCAGGAAGTGTCAGGCTACCACCGGTATCATATTCCAGCATCCGGTCGGTGGTACGGAAATAGCCTTCTATGTCCATGCTCAAATTCCATGGAAGCTTCATATAAATGCCTCCCGCCACCTGACGTGAACGCATAGGACGTATGCGACTGGTAGAAGGAACCCAGCAGTCGGTAGGAAGATTCAAGTAAGAGTTCGAAAGCTGATGGGCAAACTGACTCATTTCAGTATAAGAAGCCTTCAAGGTAGCCCAATCGAAAAGCCGGTAACCGACCGACAATCTCGGTTCCAAGGAATGATAAGTCGCTCCCGTAACCCGATACAAGACAGCATGCAGACCCGCATTTACCCGCAGCTTTTCGGTCAACTGCATATCATCTTCCACATAAAAAGAGATTTCACTCCCCCGATAATGACCTTCACCCTCCGACGACAAGGTATCGGCAATCCCTACCGTTTCCCTTATATCCTGCGAAGCGATACGCTGCGGATGATACAAATGAAACAAATAGTTGCTACCCAGACGAATATGATGACTCGCAGCCGGACGATAACTGAACTCCATCCGGTAACCCACATCATCAATCGTCGAATAATTGCTTCTTTGCATCCGTTCCATCGACACCCTCTTGTCTTGTTCATAATAGCTTTCATCCGACAGGAAACTATACTTTGCCAGATTACGGGCATACACCAGTGATACATTACCCGATAGTTTAGGCGTAAGCTGACCGTTCCAGTTCAATCCGACCGACAAGTTGCCCCAACGGATATGGAATGTATTCTCATCCCGTTCCTCGTACTTCTGGAACATATATCCTTCCGGAAACTGTTGCAGCACTCTCGACTTGAACAGATCGCGGGCTGAATATACGCTGAGCGACAACTTGTTCCAATCGGAAAACCGATGCGTAATTTTAGCATTGATATCGTGGAAAGCATAACGGGTCTTAATATTTTTATCTGAAAAACTTCGATTCGCTATCCACAAGACAGGTGTGGTCAGCAGATCCATCCAGCTCCTTCGCATACCAAAACTAAACGAAGTCTTATCTTTGATAACAGGTCCTTCAAACTGGAACCTGCCATCCAGCAGTCCGATGGAAAAAGTGCCATGATATTCTTTCATGTCCCCCTCCTTGGTACGAACATCGATGACCGACGCCGTTCTTCCTCCATAACGCGCCGGAAAACCACTCTTATAGAAGTCTACATTCTTCACCACGTCCGTATTGAATGCCGAAAACAATCCGCCCAGATGATTGACCTGATACAACGGAGTACCGTCCAGCAAAAACATATTCTCATCATTCCGACCGCCATGTACATACAGCCCGGAAAGTAATTCCGTGCCGGAAGAAACACCCGGCAAGTTCTGAATGGACTTGACAAGATCCGGAGAACTCAACAGTGAGAATTCCGTATTCAGCAATTCGGGAGTAAAAGAAACCTTTCCGGTCTGAGTGGTAAAAAGCGGATCATTCAGATTAGCTGTAACTTCCACACCTGCCAGTGCTGTTGTGCTTTCCTTCAGATAAATAGTTCCAAAATAATCAGACTGCAAATCGAGTTCCTTTACCACCTCTTCATAGCCGATATAAGAAACACGAAGCACATGCTTCCCCTCGGGTAAAGTAATACTGAAAAAGCCATGCTCATCGGTCAGTGTTCCGGTACGCGTAGTCTTGTCATACACCGTCACATTAATCAGTGATTCACCATTATCCTGACAGACATAACCCGAAAAGGTATACTTGTTCTGCCTGAACAGCAGCACATATTCATCCTTGATTTCCCACTTGATACCAGTCCCGCCAAAAACAATATTCAGATTCTCCGCCAGTGTCTTGTCGGGCAACGGTCTGCCCGCAGGCATCACATCAGCCAAAGCAGAATCGTATACAAAACTTACATGATATACCTCCTGCATGGTATCTATCGCTCTTTTCATCTCTGTGGATTCGGACGAAGCATTCGCCGCCACATGCAGACACAGCAGAACAGCACAGAAAAATGTTCTCATCACTTCTTCTTTTCAATTTTTACTTTCAGCACCTTTTCTATTATCTCGATTATTTCATCCAAGCTTCGGGAATTGAAATTGGCAGTCAGCCGTTTATCCGTATTGTCAGCTGTCAGACGGACATTGTAATATCTGGAAAGCTCATCGAGCACCTTTTGCAAAGGCGTATTGCTGAACACAAAGCTACCTTTACGTGTCTGTACTCCCTGCGTAAGTACTTGAGGTTTCCGTTGTCCTTTGACAACCTGCGCCCTCATTCCACGTGTCAGAATCACTGCATTCGGTTGTCCTACAGCCGTATACTGTACTTTTCCCTCCTCAACGTGTACAAATGCCGTATCATTCCGGCTTTCATCCAGCAGGAAGCGAGTTCCTAAAACCCTTACTTCCGACAATCTGCCACTTGCCGTAAACGGTCGGGCAGCATGATGACGAACCCTAAACGAAGCCTTTCCCCGTAGACGGACATCCCGACGGACAGACAAATATTCACGAGAACAATAGCGGATGGAAGAATGAGGATAGAGCATTACGGCAGAACTATCCGGCAACAGGCAATCGACCGGATGCTCGTATGCCGTAATCTCCGTCCATTTCGCATCAGTAAACAAGTATATCTTTATGACAAACACCAAAAGTACGGCAGCAGCAATCCCCGCAAAAGCCATCACATACGAACGAGAGCCTGACTTGCTTTCGAGTATAGCATGTTTGTGCTTAAAAGTCTGCAATGCCTTCTGTGTATCAAGTTTATTTACACGGTAATGCTTCAGCACGAACCGGAGACATTTTTCTTCTAAATCTTTCATACTTCTTCGATTTTAAGTTTCATAGATAAGACTGTACAAATGCTGAAATTCACTATTGCCAACAGGCTAATTTTAGCCGAAAAAGAAAGTATATACTTTATATGCTCCCTCACGTATCAGTCGAAGTGCTTTCTGTATATGGTTATCAACCGTATGAACGGAGATATGAAACTTGTCGGCTATGTCTTTATACTTCATGCCATCCCGTTTGTTCAGCAGAAACACTTCCCTGCAACGGTCGGGCAACGAATCGATGGCAGTCCAGATACGTGCCTCCATAACCGTACGCTCTTCCACCTCTTCTTCGGGTAATCTGTCTTCCAGATCGGACGGGGAAAGAGTCGTATCGAACATGCTGTTTTGTTTCAGCCAGTCAAGGCTGCGGTTTCTGACCATCATATAGAGGTACGACCTGACATTAGCTATCTCCCCGCCTTCCTGTTCCGTTTTTTCCCACAGAACAGAAAAGCACTCTTGTACCACATCTTCCGCTGCATCTATATCGTGAACATAGTGTATGGCATACAAGCATAAAGGTCGGTAATGGTATCTGAACAACGTATCAAAGTCCATATTACTTACTTTTATTTCTGATATTATGAAATTCGGTTTTCTGTAATGACTCACAAACGCAGGCAAGTCACTACGATACATTTGCCAAAAGAAGTTAATTTATCAGGGATACCTCGGATAACAAGAAAGAAAGATGAGAAAGCAGAAAAGTTTCAGGCAGTGCAGGAAAAGTCCTCTGCGCACGTTCAAAAACGAGCCGGCACATTCCTCCCGTTTTTTGTACAAAAACTTTTTTGTTTTGTACAAAAAATAAAAAAAGACGAGGACGTTTTCATCACTCCCTGCCGTGCTTCCTTCCCAATCAGCGCAGTGCCTCTGCTACTGCCCTGAGATAGTCATCCAGACGATTGCTTTTCAGAATGGCTTTACGAGGTTTCTTCTCCATGTCGGGGAGCAGATATTCCCACATGGTTTTCAGTTTGGCGAGCAATTGTGCCTCTCCTCCCTCAATCGTCCGGCTGTAATGTTCGTACATCAACCGGTGCATTTCGGCTACCTGTCGATACAACGTAGCCTTATCCGGAGCTTTCCCTTCGCGAATGGAACGGGCAAGCGACGGGTCGGCAAGCAGTCCTCTGCCCAACATAACGCCTTTCAATCGCGGATAGGCTTCCATCAGCTCCTGAACAGCCTCCAGTGTACACAAATCGCCATTGTAGACTAACGGCAGTTCGCAGGCTTCGTAAAATGCCTTGAACGCCGTATGATTCACTTCTCCCTTGTACTGCTGTTTCCCGATACGCGGATGAAGAGTTACCTGAACCACACACGAGCGGTTCAACAGCGGCAATACCTGCCTCCATTCATCGGCATCCTGCCAGCCAAGCCGCATCTTGACGGAGAAACGGATTTCCGGCAACTGACGCATTTCCTCCAGTAATGCGGAGACTTTCTCGGGGTAAGGCAATATGCCCGATCCCTTTCCACGATTGGCAATCAGTGGAAAAGGGCATCCCATATTAACATCTATTTCCCGATAACCTTGTGAGGCGAGGAAACCGGCAAGCCGGTTCAGTTCTTCCGGCTCCGAAGCAACCAGTTGAGGCATCAGGTGACTTACGGTGTTTTGTCCGGGCATCACTTCCCGCTTGTCTTTGTTACGGACTTCTCCCTTTTCCAGACGAATAAAAGGAGTATAGTAAGCATCTACGCCCCCGAACGTCTGTTCGTGCGCATTACGCCAGGCAGCCTCCGTAAATCCTTGCAACGGTGCCGCATATATTGCCGGTATATTCTGTTCCATACAGCCGCAAATATACGGATTATTCGTTACCTTTGTAGAATACATTAAAAAATCATCCCCATGGATAAATATATTTATGAACTGAAAATGAAGGTGCGCGACTATGAATGCGACCTGCAAGGTATCGTAAACAATGCGAATTACCAGCATTACATCGAACATACCCGACACGAGTTTCTTACTTCGACAGGCATCAGTTTTGCTCGGTTGCACGAGGAAGGGGTAGATCCGGTCGTAGCACGCCTGACAATGGCGTTTAAAACGCCTCTGAAAAGTGGTGACGAGTTTGTTTCGAAGTTGTATCTGAAGAAAGAAGGAATAAAATATGTCTTCTATCAGGATATATTCCGATTGCCCGACATGAAGATTGTCATTAAATCGACAGTGGAAACGGTGTGTGTCATCAACGGGCGACTGGGCAGCAGCGAACTTTTTGATACGACTTTTGCTCCTTATCTAGCCGAATGAAAGAACGTGAATTACTCTGCCGTCTGGCACTGACTCAGCTTCCGGGAATAGGAATCGTAGGAGCTCATAACTTGTTACAGGCTGTAAACGGACAGGCTGCCTTGCTCTTCGACCATGCCCAAGAGCTGGAAGATATTGTTCCGGGGATTTCTCCCAAGATTGTCCATGCCTTCGATGCACCGGAAGTACTGCGCCGTTGTGAAGCAGAATTCTTGTTCGCAGAGAAGAACCATATAGCCTGCCTTACCAGCGACGACGAGGCTTATCCTTCCCGCCTTCGTGAATGTGACGATGCTCCATTGGTTCTGTTCTATCGGGGAACCAGTGATTTGAACCAGCGGCATATCATCAGCATGGTGGGGACCCGCAATGCGACCGATTACGGCAAGGATATATGCATGCGGTTTATCGGTGAACTGAAAGAATTATTGCCCGACGTATTAATTGTAAGCGGACTGGCCTATGGTATCGATATCTATGCTCATCGGGCTGCCCTGCAGTATCAGATGGAAACAATAGGCGTTCTGGCTCATGGGTTGGACAGAATTTATCCGTCGGTACACCGACGTACGGCTGCCGAGATGACACAATGTGGAGGATTGCTGACCGAATTTATGAGCGGAACCAATCCCGACCGGCAGAATTTCGTCAAACGAAACCGCATCGTGGCGGGCATCAGTGACGCAACGATTGTGGTTGAATCGGCAAACAAAGGAGGCTCGCTGATTACGGCGGAAATCGCAGAAAGTTATCATCGTGACTGTTTTGCTTTCCCGGGCCGCATTCATGATACATATTCGGCGGGATGCAACGAACTGATACGCTCCAATCGTGCCATACTGCTTCAAAGTGCAGAGGAATTGGTAAAAGCCATGAATTGGGACAGTGAAGCACAAGCTCCTGTTGCCATACAACGTCAGTTATTCCCTGAGCTGGACGAAAACGAAGAGAAAATAGTGGCTTTGCTCCAAAAGTACCCTGACGGAATTCAAATTAATTCGCTCGTCGTAGAAAGCAATATTGCCATCAACCGTATGACAAGCATCCTGTTCGAACTGGAAATGAAAGGCATTATCCGTACACTTGCCGGAGGAGTATACAAGCTGATATAATATCCGACTTACAATCTTCGGGATAAGGTTGACCAAAGGGTAAAAAAAATGGGAGAACGCTTTCTCCCAACCTTGTTAACCTTAAATCTAATACTATGAAAAAAATCACAATGCAAATGTACCAATTTGCAACATATCACGCAAGAGCAAGAAACATTATTACAAAATGTTTAAAACTATTTTACATTTAAAAGCGTTTGCGTGCACATTCTAACAGTTTGTTTATTATAAAAAAGAAAAAATCCCTGCCGAATTTTACTTCGACAGGGATTTTTTATCAAATAAAAGCTTTACAGCAAAGCATTAATCTTTCAGTTTAGCCTTGATAAAGTCGCGGTTCAAACGAGCAATATTGCTGATAGAAACGCACTTCGGACATTCAGCTTCACAAGCACGTGTGTTAGTACAGTTACCGAAGCCCAGTTCATCCATCTTAGACAACATAGCTTTTGCACGGCGCAAAGCTTCTGGTTTACCTTGAGGCAACAAGTTCAACTGGCTAACTTTAGCTGAAACGAACAGCATAGCTGAACCATTCTTACAAGCTGCTACACAAGCACCACAACCGATACAAGTTGCAGCATCCATAGCTTCGTCAGCAACCGGTTTCGGGATCAGGATAGCGTTTGCATCCTGAGGAGCACCAGTACGTACGCTGATGAAACCACCTGCCTGCATAATCTTATCGTAAGCAGAACGGTCTACCATCAAGTCCTTGATAACCGGGAAACCGGCAGAACGCCACGGTTCAACAGTAATTACATCGCCATCTTTGAAACGACGCATGTAGATCTGGCAAGTTGTAGCACCTTTTGCAGGTCCATGAGGATGTCCGTTGATATACAAAGAACACATACCGCAGATACCTTCACGACAGTCATGGTCGAATACGATCGGTTCTTTGCCTTCTTCAATCAACTGTTCGTTCAAGATATCCAACATTTCCAGGAATGAAGTATCGCCCGGGATATCTTTCATCTGGAATGTATCGAAATGACCTTTTTCTTTAGGTCCGTTCTGACGCCAAACTTTCAGCGTAAATGATATATTTTTATCCATTTTACTTAGATTCTTTAATTGTTTAACTTCACCGATTAGCTCTTATAGTTACGAGTCTGAACTTTAATTGCTTCGTATACCAGCGGTTCTTTGTACAATACCGGAGCCTTGTCATCGCTTCCCTGATATTCCCAGCAAGCAACATAGAAGTAGTTTTCATCATCACGTTTAGCTTCACCTTCTTCAGTCTGATATTCTTCACGGAAGTGACCACCGCAAGATTCGTTACGGTTCAATGCATCGTATGCAATCAGTTCACCCATTGTGATGAAGTCGTTCAGACGGATAGCCTTATCCAATTCAATGTTCATGCCTTCCTTAGAACCCGGGATAAACAATTCGGTTTCGAATTCCTTACGGATTTCTTTCAGTTTAGCCAGACCTGTCTTCAAGCCTTCTGCTGTACGTCCCATTCCGACATATTCCCACATTACGCGGCCCAATTCCTTGTGGATAGAGTCTACAGACTTCTTACCCTTGATGTTCATCAGGTGATCGATCTTAGCCTGAACAGCTTTTTCTGCTTCAGCAAATTCCGGCAGATCGGTAGAGAAGCGAGGAACAGTAATCTGGTCAGCCAAGTAGTTCTGGATAGTGTAAGGCAATACGAAGTAACCGTCAGCCAATCCCTGCATCAACGCAGAAGCACCCAGACGGTTAGCACCGTGGTCAGAGAAGTTACATTCACCGATAGCGAACAGACCCTTGATAGTAGTCTGAAGTTCGTAGTCAACCCAGATACCACCCATTGTATAGTGGATAGCCGGATAGATCATCATCGGATTATAATATTTAACACCATTGATTTCTTTTCCTACTTCACCCGGATTTACGTCGGTGATTTCTTCGTACATATCGAACAAGTTACCATAGCGCTGACGAACAACATCCAGGCCCAGACGTTCGATACATTCAGAGAAGTCGAGGTATACAGCCAAACCAGTATTGTTTACACCGTAACCGTGGTCGCAACGTTCCTTAGCAGCACGTGAAGCAACGTCACGCGGAACCAAGTTACCGAATGCCGGATAACGACGTTCCAAGTAGTAGTCACGATCTTCTTCCGGAATATCTGTCGGTTTCATCTTACCAGCCTGCAAAGCTTTTGCATCTTCCAGTTTCTTCGGAACCCAGATACGACCATCGTTACGCAAAGATTCAGACATCAAAGTCAATTTAGACTGCTTGTCACCGTGTACCGGAATACAAGTCGGGTGAATCTGTACATAAGCCGGATTAGCGAAGAAGGCACCTTTACGGTAGCAAGACATTGCAGCTGTACAGTTACAAGCCATTGCGTTAGTAGACAAGAAGTAAGTGTTACCGTAACCACCAGTAGCAATAACTACTGCATGAGCAGCAAAGCGTTCCAGCTTACCAGTTACCAGGTTCTTGGCAATGATACCACGTGCACGTCCATCTACGATTACGATATCTTCCATTTCGTAACGAGTGTACAGTTTTACTGTACCTGCACCTACCTGACGGCTCAATGCAGAGTATGCACCCAGCAGCAACTGCTGACCAGTCTGACCTTTAGCATAGAATGTACGAGAAACCTGAGCACCACCGAAAGAACGGTTAGCCAATGTACCTCCGTATTCACGAGCAAAAGGAACACCCTGAGCAACACACTGGTCGATAATGTTATTTGAAACTTCAGCCAGACGATAAACGTTTGCTTCACGAGCACGGTAGTCACCACCCTTTACAGTATCATAGAACAGACGATAAACAGAGTCACCGTCATTCTGGTAATTTTTAGCAGCATTGATACCACCCTGTGCAGCAATAGAGTGTGCACGACGTGGAGAGTCCTGAATACAGAAATTGAATACGCGGAATCCCATTTCACCAAGAGAAGCAGCAGCAGATGCTCCCGCCAAACCTGTACCTACCACAATGATGTCCAGACGACGTTTGTTAGCCGGGTTTACCAATTTCTGGTGAGCCTTATAATTAGTCCATTTCTCAGCTATTGGGCCTTCAGGAATTTTAGAATCAAGTATCTTAGTCATAATGTTTTTTCAGTTTAAATCAGTTACACTTAAATTAGCAAGCACCACACCCCATCATGTTCTTCAGGAAGAATACAATAGCTACCAGCATAAAGCCCAGAACGATGATAGTAGAATAGATGTTAGAGATGCATTTCCAGCGGTTAATCCAAATCGTATTGTTCCAGCCCAGAGTCTGCATTGCACTCCAGAAACCGTGAGTCAAGTGGAACCACAAAGCAATCAGCCAAATGATATACAACACGAAGAACAACGGATTAGAGAAAGTCTGCATGATATAGCCATAACCGTCGGCTGCATGAAGACCACCCATCATTGGGTTACCGATGATTTCAGCGAACTGCATTTTGTACCAGAAGTTCATAAAGTGAAGAGCCAGACCCAGGATAACGATGATACCCAGTACCAACATGTTCTGAGAAGCCCATTCCACATTTTTCGGGCGAGCATTTACAGCATAGCGTTCACTACCGCGAGCTGCACGGTTCTGCATTGTCAACCAGAAAGCGTAGATAATGTGAATTACAAACAAGGCAGCCAATCCCACAGTTGCAACCAGTGCATACCAGTTAGCACCCAGGAATTCACAAACCATGTTGTAAGCTTCGCCCGAGAACAAAGCAACACAGTTCATCGCCATGTGAAATGTCAGAAACAGGACAAGGGCGATACCAGTTACACTCATCACCACTTTCCTTCCAATAGATGAATTACTTAACCACATAAATGATTGAATTTAAATTATTTAATTGTTAGAACTAAAATTTCTTACCACATACACTAAAATACGATACAAAATTAGAAGTTTTCCCTAGATAATACAAGGATTACGGAAATAATTCTTTAATATATTCATCGTAAACAGTGCTAAGAAGGAATTTTTCTTATTCTTTTGCGGACATACGACCCACATGAAAGGACAGAATATGAAAATAAAGAATGCCCTTTCAAAGCAGAAACTTGCGTTCCATAAAGGTAACTTCTTACTTTCACACACAAACGTCTGACAAATAAAAACGATCAAAGCCGCTTCAGCATCATCTTAGATTGCTGAAACGGCTTTGCCATGTTATCTGTTGACCATAAAGGTATCAGCTTATTTCCGTTCAGGGAAATTCATACCCGGCTTTTCTAATAATTCCACAGCCTTAAGTACACTATTGTTCATGCAGTTCATTACTTGGAAATATTCACTCATATCCCACAAATCACGGGCTATCAATGCCTTCATCTGAGCCTTTATCAACGGAAGAGCTGTCTGATACTGCTTCTCATCATATTTTGCTCCAAGCTGCTCACCAAGAGTTCTTAATTCTTCCAGCATGGCAGGAGTTACATCAAAATCTTTATTGAAATGACGGAAATCTTTGTATTCTTTCAACCATTCCTCGCGATGCGTATCTACCAGTTTCAAATTCATCTGTATAATAGCTCCTTTATCGCGTAAAGCCAGATAATAATCTGTATACATCGTAGTATCTACCGGGACGAAATAGTCGGGCATAATACCTCCGCCTCCATAAACGGTACGTCCTAGCTTTAAAGTTTTATACTTCAGGGAATCAGGAAAGTGGATACTGTCAGCACTCAACATTTCACCTCGATTGTAACGGTCTATCAGATCCTTATTATACTGTTCTATGCTTTCGTATGGCTTCTGAATGCAACGTCCGGAAGGGGTATAATAACGTGCTACCGTCAGACGAATCATCGAACCGTCGGGTAAATCAATAGGACGCTGAACCAGTCCTTTACCAAAGCTACGGCGACCGACTACAATAGCACGATCCCAGTCTTGCAAAGCTCCTGTAACAATCTCACTTGCAGAAGCAGAAAACTCGTCAACCAATACAATCAGGCGGCCATCCAGAAAATCGCCATTTCCTTCAGCATCAAACTCTGCACGCGGATTTCGACGTCCCTCTGTGTATACAATCAGCTCTTTCTTGCCCAAGAACTGATTAGCTAATTCAATAGCTGCATTCAGATAACCTCCACCGTTTCCCTGTAAATCGAGAATCAGATCACGCATTCCTTCTTTCTGCAACCGATGAAGTGCATCGGCAAACTCTTTTCCCGTGGTAGCAGCAAAGCGATTTACACGAATATAACCGATCTTGCGGTCGACCATATACGCAGCATCCAGACTATATACAGGAATCTTATCTCGTTTAATCGTAAACGGAAGCAATTCCTTGACTCCCCGGCGCATTACCTTAACCGTTACTTCGGTACCACGCTTTCCACGCAAACGGCGCATCACGTCTTCTGTACTCATCTTCACTCCGGCTATTACCGTATCGTTCACTTCTATAATACGGTCGCCCGCCAGTATACCTACCTTTTCGGAAGGCCCTCCTGACACTGGCTGGATAACAAAAAGCGTATCGGTAGCCATATTAAACTGGATACCTATGCCGTCGAAATTTCCCTGTAATGGTTCATTCAGTTCTTTCACTTCCTCCGGATTGGAATAAGTAGAATGAGGGTCCAGCTGATTCAGCATACTTACAATAGCCGTTTCTACCAGTTTGTTTTCATCCACCTTGTCTACATATAAGTTTGAGATGGCAAATTCGGCCAACTGAAGCTTGCGTGAAGGAGAATTGAGCAATTTATTTTGTGCACTCACCGAGCCAAGCAACATCAGTGTACACAAACATATTAAGTAAAGTCGTTGTTTCATAAAATTTGTATTCATCATAAATTAATATCCAGTCCTTTGGGCAGGAACGGTGTCACATCTTTACCATACTGCAATAATTCACGCACAATGGTAGAACTGATAGCTGTCAGTTCCGGTTCGGTAAAAAGCAGAATTGTCTCGATACCGGCAAGTTTCCGGTTGATATCGGCAATGGTTTCCTCGTATTCAAAATCGTGTACGGTACGTATACCTCTAATAATGAATTTCGCATCTCTTTTCTGTGCAAAATCTACAGTCAGATTGTCGTATGCTTCTACCTGAATACGCGGTTCATTAGCATAGAGTTTTTTTATCATTTCAACACGTTTCTCCGTTGGAAACCAAGTCTTTTTATTGTCGTTAATACCAATACCGATAATTATTTCATCCATAAAGGTCAGCGCACGTTCCACTACCGAAAAGTGTCCAATTGTAAAGGGATCGAATGTCCCTGGAAATATTGCTCTTTTCATTTAAGCCACAATCATAAATCGAGAATCTATCGCTTTTTTCAGCTCAGTAAATCCTCTTCTATTACCAAATTATTAATAATGAAGTTCTGGCGCTCCATTGTATTCTTTCCCATATAGAACTCCAGCAGTTCTTTCACAGCATCGGTTTTACGCAATGAAACCTGCTCCAGACGCATATCCTTGCCGATGAAATTACGGAATTCGTCTGGTGATATTTCTCCTAATCCTTTGAATCGGGTTATTTCCGGATTCGGTGCAAGCTTCTCGATAGCCGCAATTCTTTCCTCGTCGGTATAGCAATAAATCGTTTCGTATACTCCTTTTTTACGATTGCGAACACGGAAAAGCGGTGTCTGTAATATATAGACATGTCCTTTTTTTATCAAATCGGGGAAGAATTGCAAGAAGAAAGTGATCATCAACAAACGAATGTGCATACCGTCCACATCGGCATCGGTAGCTACAATTACTTTATTATAGCGCAATCCGTCCAAACCGTCCTCTATATTCAAGGCAGCCTGCAACAAATTGAATTCTTCGTTTTCGTATACCACTTTCTTGGTCAGGCCGAACGAATTCAAAGGCTTACCACGCAAACTGAATACCGCCTGCGTATTTACATCGCGGCTCTTGGTAATGGAACCACTTGCGGAATCTCCCTCTGTGATAAAGATTGAACTTTCCAGACGTGGATCGTTCTCCTCATCCTTTTTCGTCCCCTTCAGATCATTCAGGTGAATACGGCAATCACGCAATTTCCGGTTATGCAGATTCGCCTTTTTCGCACGTTCACGTGCTATCTTTGTCACGCCTGCTATAGCCTTACGCTCTTTTTCCGACTCCTGAATCTTCTGAAGCAAAACATCGGCTACATCGGGATGCTTATGCAAATAATTGTCTACATTTTCTTTTACGAAGTCACCAACAAACTTATTCACGCTGATACCCGACAGTGGATAAGGATTGCCGTCAGAATCTTTTTCTGGAGCCATCGTCAACGAACCGAGCTTAATCTTGGTCTGACTTTCGAAAGTTGGCTCTATCACATTAATCGCAATGGCAGCGACCAGACCGTTTCGAATATCCTGAAACTCCATGTTTTTACCATAAAATTCCTTGATGGTACGTGCAATATGCTCTTTAAAAGCACTTTGATGGGTACCTCCCTGAGTGGTATGCTGACCATTGACAAATGAATAATATTCTTCCCCATACTGCGGACTATGAGTAAAAGCAATCTCTATATCTTCACCTTTTAAATGAACAATAGGATACAGTCCCGGCGAAGTCATATTATCGTTCAACAAGTCTTCCAGACCATTACGACTAACAATACGGTGGCCGTTATAATAAATCGACAACCCTGTATTCAAGTACGTATAATTACGTAACATGGTTTCGATATATTCCGGCCGGAAATGATAATTTAAGAATAAGGTATTATCTGGTTCAAAGAAAATATAAGTACCGTTCTCCTCGTCTGTAGCCTTCGTTGTATCACTGATTAATTCTCCTTTTTCAAAAATAGCTTCACGCATCTGACCATCGCGTACACTGCGCGCAATGAAACGAGAACTCAATGCATTGACAGCTTTGGCACCTACTCCATTCAAGCCGACACTTTTCTTGAAAGCTTTTGTATCGTATTTACCACCTGTATTCAGCATGGAAACAGCATCTACCAGACTTCCCAATGGAATACCACGCCCATAATCACGTACGGAAACACGCAAGTTGTCTTCCACCTGTATTTCAATACGCTTTCCCGCTCCCATCTTAAACTCGTCGATGCAGTTATCTACCACCTCTTTAAGTAACACGTAGATACCATCTTCTGCCTGAGAACCGTCACCCAAACGCCCGATATACATACCCGGACGAGTACGGACATGTTCCATATCACTTAAATGACGGATATTCTCTTCAGTATACGAAACGGGATTCGTTATTTGTTCATTGTATTCTTCTTCCATAGGCTAACGTAAACGATAGACTAGTTTTCTTTCTTGTTATCTGTAATCAATAGTTTTTTATAAGCACGACGGCGTTTGTGCTGAACCGCTTCAAAAGCTCCCCACTGTGCCTGTACTTTTTTATTCAATTCCAGTTCAGGATTACTTTCACCATACTTAAATCCCATCTGCTGGTAAATCGGAACCAGATCATAGAACAGCAAAGCATTAACTCCTTTGCTCTGATATTCAGGTTTTACACCAACCAGCAACAAGTCGAGCACTTTAGGCTTCTTGATAAACAATGCTTTCAGCAAATGGAACCATCCGAAGGGCAGCATCTTGCCTTTGGCTTTTTGCAAAGCTTTCGAAAGAGAAGGCATAGAGATACCCACAGCCACTAAATTGCCCGCTTCATCTTCTACCAACGAAACCATACGCAAATCAATCAAAGGAAGATACATCTTAATATACTGATTGATTTGTCCCTGAGTCATCTGCGAATAGCCATACAGAGGGGCATAAGCTTCATTTATCAGGTCAAAAATCTTTTGCCCGTAATTTTTGCTTTTGATCTCGCTCCGCTTCAGCTTCTTGATTCTCAATTTGTATTTTTCAAGAATAATCTCCGAAATACGAACAAACTTATCAGGCAGTTTATCGGGTACAGTCAACTTAAATTCAACCCAATCAGCCTCTTTCTCAAACCCCAGTCGTTCCATGTGCTGCGGATAATAAGGATAATTATAAATGGTTGACATAGTACCTAACTGATCAAAACCTTCAATCAACATACCTTCTGCATCCATATCAGTAAAGCCAAGCGGACCGACAATAGCCTCCATTCCGCGTTCTTTTCCCCACTCTTCTACAGCATTGAGCAACGCTTCAGATACTTCCGGTTTATCAAGAAAATCAATCCATCCGAAACGAACTTCTTTTTTCTTCCAAGTTTCATTCGCACGATGATTGATAATAGCAGCGACTCTTCCTACGACCTCATTTCCCTCATAAGCCAGAAAATAATCAGCTTCACAAAACTCGAATGCTGCATTTTTTTTCGGGCTGAAAGTATTCAGCATATCATCGTACAAATCGGGTACGGAATAAGGATTATTCTTGTATAATTCGTAATTGAAGCGAATAAATGTCTGCAACTCCTTTTTGGAGCTTACTTTCTTAATGATAATAGCCATCTGTTCGTTATAGTATGAAATTTCAGGGGGTAAAGATACAATTTTTTATCCGAAGAGTCATTCACTTTCAACGTTTTTGATGCATATTCTTACAGCATTGTCCCATTCTTTACCTTATTTCCAAATAGAATCGGTCCTTAATTGTATCCTGACATGTCACTTTTTTCTATCAAAAGCATGTGGAAACATTACTCAAAAATGAGTAAAAAATCTACAATCTTTATCAAGAGCATCATGGGAATAGAATACAATATATCACTACAAATCAAAAGATTATATATTTAATCTATATATAAAATAAAATTGGCGTAATTATTGCTAAATAGATTACAACAAAAAGAATAATTATGAGAATGAAACAAAAGTTTAAACTGTTTTTCACATTTGCCTTATTTTGTATAGTTACTCAACAGCTATTTGCGCAAAAACGAGCCATCTCTGGAGTCGTTACTTCCGCAGATGAAAAAGAGGCATTAATAGGAGTTTCTATTTCAATAAAAGGTAATGAAAATGTTGGTACCATAACCGATGTAAACGGAAAATACACCTTACAGGTAGAACCTGACCAGACATTGATCGTATCTTATATTGGTATGAAAACCATGGAAGTACATGTTCCACGCAAAAATTCGGTATTGAATATTGTCATGGAACCAGAATCGATGAATCTGGATGAAGTTGTTGTAACTGGTTATGGTAACTTTACCAAATCTTCTTTCACCGGATCAGCTAATACACTAAAGGCAGATATGCTGAAAGATATCCCCGTCATGAGTGTAGAACAAAAACTGCAAGGTATGACAACCGGTGTTAACATTACAAGTAGTTCTGGTCAGCCAGGTGCCAATCAAAATATTCGTATTCGAGGAATGGGTTCATTCAATGCCTCTCAGGAACCGTTGTTCGTTATCGACGGAGTTCCGGTTACTTCTGGAAGCCTTAGCGCCGGAGGTTCGGATGCTGCTTATATGAACAACTCGAAGACCAATATCATGAGTACACTGAATCCTTCCGACATCGAAAATATTACAGTCATAAAGGATGCAGCAGCCGCTTCTCTTTATGGTTCGAGAGCTGCCAATGGAGTCATTCTTATCACGACTAAAAAAGGTAGTGCCGGAAAGGCTCAAGTAACCCTGAATGTTTCAGGTGGTTTCTCGAATGCCGCAGTCAACTTCCGTCCAACTCTAAACGGCGACCAACGCAGGGAATTGTTATATGAAGGCTTGGTTAATTACGCTATCGATCAAAACATGACATCTCCTACCGACTATGCGGATCAGGAAATCGGCCAATATGCATACGTACCCTCTATGGGATATACCGACTGGCGTAAGGAACTCTTACGTACAGCTACTCAACAAGATTATGAAGCCTCTGTTTCGGGCGGTAACGAACGTTCCACTTATTATGCCTCATTAGGATATAATAAACAAGAAGGTCTGGCCAAAAACTCCAGCCTCGATCGCTATTCCGCTCGTCTGAACCTGACACAAAAAGTCGGAAAATATGGAGAGGTAGGTGCCAACATGATGTTCACACAGATGAATCAGGAAATGAATGAAGAGCGAGGCTCTGCTATCAATCCGTTCCTTTGCGTGGCTATGACCATGAATCCCTCGATGACCGTACGTGATGAAGAAGGAAACTACATCGGTGCATACGAAGGCAGCACACTAAATCCATTACGTGATATCATGACCAACTATAACCGAGTACGCATGACTCGTATGTTCTCTACTGGATATGCAAGCATAGAACCTCTGAAAGGCTTAAAACTGAAAGAAACAATTAGTTATGACTATACTATCCAAAAAGATTCCCGATATTATAATCCGCTTAGTTCGGCAGGGCCTAAAAGTGGTAGTGATGCACAGACCGCAAAAGGATTTATCGAATATGGTAAGTTCATTTCATCTACTTCGATAAATTATGTGCGTACCTTTGCATATAAACATCATTTGGATGTACTGGCTGCCTACGAAATAGAAAACTACCAGACCGACAAAGCCTCGGGTATGAAGTCGAAACTGCCTTCAGATATATTGACTGAGCCAGATAATGCAGCCGTACTGAACAGCTTCATTTCTTCTACTCAAGACTACCGCATGATTTCTTATTTGTCACGTCTGAACTATGATTACGATGACCGTTACTATCTGGCCGGCAGCTTCCGACGCGATGGTAGTTCACGCCTTTCTCCCGACAACCGATGGGGTAACTTCTGGTCTGTTTCGGGTATGTGGAACATTAGCAACGAAGCATTCATGAAACCAGTTAAAAAGGTTCTGAACGACCTGAAAATTCGTGCTTCGTATGGCGTCAACGGAAACCAGCCCAATTCTCTTTACGGATATATGGGATTATATAGCTACGGGCAGAACTACATGGGAGCATCCGGCTCATATGAGTCATCACAACCTAATACAAACTTAGGATGGGAAAAGAATTACAACTTGAATATCGGATTGGATTTTGCTTTTATCAACCGTATTTTCGTAAGTCTGGAATATTATAACCGTGATACCAAGGACCTGCTTTATAATCTTCCGATTAGTGCAACGACTGGTTTTACCAGTTACTTGGCTAACGTAGGACAACTTAACAACAAAGGTGTAGAATTCGAACTTCGTACACTGAACTTTGTTTCCAACGATTTTAACTGGACCACCGTATTCAATCTTACCCATAATAGAAATAAGATTGTTTCGCTAAACGGTCAACTTGACCAGACAATTGAAGGGACCTGGTATATTCATAAAGTGGGACTACCCTATTATACATTTTATGTAAAAGAGTTTGCCGGAGTTAATTCTCAGAACGGTAAAGCCGAATACTATAAAAATACGGTCAATGAAGATGGTACCATCGACCGTAGCCTGACAACCAACCCTAATGAAGCAGAAAGCATTCCATACAAGTCGGTCAATCCAAAAGTTTCAGGTGGTCTGACCAATATCCTAAACTATAAATGGCTGGATCTAAGCTTTACACTTACCTATTCTTTGGGAGGCTATTCATACGATAAGTTAGGAACAAGTATTGAGAATGGAACTGAATCTATTTATACTTCCAGATACAATCTGCCAGTATATGCGCTGGATCGCTGGCAGCAAGCTGGAGACCAGACAGATGTACCCCGATTCGTCTTTGGAGAAAAAGCAAGTGTAACCAACTCATCACGTTACATTCATAGTACTGACCATTTAAGACTAAAGAATTTGACTCTTGGATTTACATTGCCCGATCAATGGACAAACAAGGCGCTCATCAGTAAAGCACGTGTTTATTTCTCCGGAAGCAACCTGTTGACATGGGCTAAATGGAAACAATATGATCCGGAAACTCCTGTAAACGGAGAGGTATATTGCGAGGCACCTCCTATGCGTACATTCAGTTTCGGAGTTCAATTAACATTCTAAAATCATTAACGCTGTATCATATAATATGAAGAAAATATATATTTACCTATTGACAATGGTTTCAGTGATGGGAACTTCGTGTTCAGAAGACTGGTTGAATCTGAACCCTTCCACATCTGTCACAACCGACCAGGCTTTTACCACTTTGGAAGATGCCAAGGTTGCACTGAATGGTGTTTACCGAGAAACGTCACAGCATAGTTATTATGGAGATAATTACTGGTATTACGGTGATTGCCGCGCCATGGATGTACAAGCAAGAGAAAACAAAGCATCCGGCAAACGTGTCACTCCTTATTATACATATAATGTGCTGGCAACCGATAACCTGAATATAACGCTTCCATGGAATCGTCCTTATCTGGTTATCCGACAGGCAAACAACCTTATTCAAAAAATAGAACAAGGAGCTGTACAAAGCAGCGACACCAAAGAGCTGAACCGTATAAAGGCAGAAGCCTTAGTCTTACGAGGACTGGCTTTATTCAATCTGACCCGATTGTTCGGCATGCCTTACATGAATGATAACGGTGCTTCCTTAGGAGTCCTTATCGAACTGAAACCGGAAGAACCTGCCCATCAGCCGAAACGAAATACAGTGGCCGAATGTTATGAGCAGGTTGTTGCAGATATTACCACAGCCTTGCCAAACTTGCGCACAGAAAAAACCGATGGATACATTAACTATTGGGCAGCTCAAGCTTTACTTTCAAGAGTGTATCTCGATATGGGTAAAAACAAGGAGGCATACGATGCTGCAACCGATGTCATCAACAACAACGGAGGATTGTATCAACTCTATACACGTGATGAATATCCTACTATATGGGGTAAAGATTTTCAGTCGGAAGCACTCTTTGAACTCTATATCAGTACAACCGAACCTTCGGAATGGGGCGGCGGTACCGGTGGTGAAGGAGCCCCGATGGTTTACGCTAACGAAGAAAAAGGAGTCGACTGGAACAATCTTATTCTTACAGAAGAATTCTTAAATCTCTTGGATGAAGATCCAAACGATGTCCGTCACTGCATTACACAGTTATCATTGATTGAAAATAATGAAGGTCTGCCCGAAGCAGCTCGCAACCAAAAGGTTTTCCTCGGCAAGTTCCCCGGAAAGAGCGGCGACCCGAAAGATAATAATATCAGTGTCATCCGATTGTCGGAAGTATATCTGAATGCAGCCGAAGCAGGTGTAAAATTAGGAGGTGAATACTTGGAACCGGCAAGAGGCTTCCTGAATCAGATTGTCAGTCGTGCCAATCCGGATAAATCTGTCAGTGCAGCCGAGTTTACCATCGAACGAGTATTGAAGGAATGCCGGAAAGAACTGGTCGGCGAAGGACAAATCTTCTTCGATTATCTGCGCAACAAACAACCGATTGTCCGTAAGGGTGGATGGCATTTAAGTACACTGAGTACGTTGAACGCGGAAACGATTCAACCCAACGATCCCCGCATTGCTCTCCCTATTCCACAATCTGAAATAGACGCCAACCCTAACATGGAACAAAATCCACAATAAGACTTTACATTATTATCATAAACCTTAAAAAATCCGTTTCAGGAAAATTTTAGTTATCTTGAAGCGGATTTTTTATTGTTTTACTCAAAAGAGCATAAACCAAAAAGGAAAATATCAGATATTTTTCTATTTCGAACGTAAACACGCACAAGATTTTACAAACAAAAAAGATAGATAAAACAGTATTATAATACAAAAATAAATAGCATAAAACCAATATAACAAGCAAAAAGGCGATTTAAAGCCTAAATAAACGACAAATAGAGAAAAGGCAAACTGTTCATAATTCACGAAAAAGTATCAAAGCTGAGCTCCTCCCCGATTTTTTCAAATCTCAGAGGGTTACTTCCACCAGTTTGTTGGCAAGGAAAGAATCATACCGATAACCTGCGCATAGTTTTTCTGACCAGAAGGAATCTGATTACTTTTCAAGTACCAGTTATAAACCACATTCTGCAATTTACCTAATAATTTATTATAACGATCATCCCAGTATGCTTCCTTATCATATAATTGTTTTATTATCTCCGGACGGACTGTATCGAGCCAGCTCTTAAACTCTGTTTCACTAAGCAACCCACGAGTATTGACTACTACATAAGGCAGCAATCCGAAGTAGCCGCTATATCGTATACCTGCATCAGTAGAATGAATACAAACTTGGTAAGCCCAGAAATTGGCTTCCGCTTCACTGCTCACTCCTAACAAATGTGCAAGCTCGTGCGCATAAGTAAAAGGACGTTGAACGGAGAGCAATTCATGATTCACATGCGATTCATCGAAAAACGGTCCCATATATCCTAAAACACCAACTCCTGAATACAACGCATTACAGAAAGAACGTTTCGGATGTTGAAAATCTTTTGGACGAATCAGTCCGTACTTTTCGGGTATTTTTGCGTAAACCGATTTGATGGCTTGTTCCAAAGCGGGTTGTGAAACATATACCTCTTGACTAAATGCAGCATTCAGGCTATCTGTGTACGCCGAAAGGAATTGTTTGAAACGTTGTTCTTCATAAGTGCAAGGTATAACTCCTGCCCGCTCAAAAAAGTCATTGCGAAAGTAGTTGATCCCCCAGCCCCAATAAAACCAGACGTACATCCATAACAAAATTTCCACTTCAGTAACAGCTATCCACCTCCATCTTCTATTTCTACGCCTGGCAATAAACGGATAAACCAGCAAACATACAAGCGTTACTATCACCAAAACTTCACAAAGGGAAAATGGAAACCAGGAAGCAATCCGAGATAAGCAGGAGGAAATTACCGGATAAATAGAACGAGCGTAAAATTCACCTGTACCGGATACAAACCGAAACAGAAATATACTCATCAAAAGTAAAACGAGTATTATCCAACGAATATATTTCCACTGAAGTTTTTTCATAAGAACAAAGTTATCATTTTCTGAATTAATTCTTTACTTTTGTCCGGTAAAGATTATTAATACTTCAAACAGACTTCACATGGTTTTAAATTATATTTGGATTGCTTTTTTCCTGACCGCATTTATTGTTGCAGTCGTACGCCTCTTGTTTTTAGGCGATACGGAAGTCTTTCCAGCCATTATCAATTCTACGTTCGATTCATCGAAAACGGCCTTTGAGATTTCTTTGGGACTTACCGGCGTATTGTCACTCTGGATGGGTATTATGCGTATCGGAGAACAGGGAGGAGTTATCGGATTATTCTCACGCCTGTTAAGTCCGCTATTTACTAAATTGTTTCCTGAGATTCCCAAGGGACATCCGGTGACAGGAAGTATTTTCATGAACCTTGCCGCCAACATGTTAGGACTCGACAACGCTGCCACCCCTTTGGGGCTGAAAGCCATGGAAGGATTACAGGAGCTGAACCCAAAGAAAGACACGGCAAGTAATCCGATGATCATGTTTCTGGTATTAAATACATCAGGACTCACCCTGATTCCTATCAGCATCATGGTATATCGTGCCCAACTGGGAGCTGCCCAGCCTACGGATGTATTCGTTCCGATTCTATTGGCAACGTTTTTCTCCACACTTGCCGGTATCATTGCTGTAAGCTTGTACCAACGTATCAACCTGCTGAACCGGACAATCCTCTTGTTCCTGGGTGGCACAAGCCTCGTGATAGCTGGAATCATCTATTTCTTCAGCACATTGTCGCGCCAGCAAATCGATATCTATTCTACTACGACAGCCAATGTATTTCTGTTCGTCATTATCATCGGATTTATCGTAGCTGGCATACGAAAGAAAATCAATGTATACGATGCTTTCGTAGAAGGAGCCAAAGAAGGCTTTACTACAGCTGTACGCATAATCCCATATCTCGTTGCCATATTGGTTGCCATTGGTGTTTTCCGTGCTTCCGGATGTATGGACTATTTAATAGAGGGCATCGCCAAACTCGTCAATTTATGCGGCATCAATAGTGATTTCGTGGGAGCCTTGCCTACCGCACTGATGAAGCCGTTAAGTGGCAGTGGGGCGCGCGGATTGATGGTAGATGCCATGAACACGTATGGAGCCGACTCATTCGTGGGACGGTTATCATGTATTTTCCAAGGCTCCACCGATACGACGTTCTACATCCTTGCTGTTTATTTCGGAAGTGTTGGAGTTGTCCGTACCCGCCACGCCGTCCCCTGCGGATTGCTTGCCGACCTGGCCGGAATCATCGCAGCTATTTTTATTTGCTATTTATTCTTTAACTGATATAGATATGATAACTTATCAAACAGAAGGGGTAGAAATGCCCGCTATCAAGAAACGCGAAACGACTGCCTGGATTAAGGCTGTTGCCGAAACTTATGGAAAGAAGGTAGGTGAAATAGCCTATATTTTTTGCTCAGATGAAAAGATCCTGGAAGTAAACCGCCAGTATCTTCAGCACGATTATTATACAGATATCATAACTTTCGACTATTGCGAGGGAAACCGTATTTCCGGCGATTTATTTATCAGTCTTGATACGGTTCGAAGTAATGCTGAGCAATTCGGAGCTACCTACGAAACAGAGTTGCACCGGGTCATTATTCATGGCATTCTTCATCTCTGCGGAATAAATGATAAAGGTCCGGGAGAAAGAGAAATCATGGAAGCAGCCGAAAATAAAGCACTCGATTTACTGAAGGACTTCCAATAAGCTCACGGCATCTATCCTTTCAGGAAAAGGATCATTTGTCTTCCCTGTCTTCAGGAGCCTTAAAGTTTCTGCCGTCGTTTCTTTCAATTCATGGCGATGTTTTTCTAAACCATCGCCACAAATTAAAAGAGACTACGGCGGATTTCATTTTATCCTTTCAAAACTCTTATTCCTTCCCCCTCCGGCTATAACTCTTTTTACGAACTGAATCTAAGCTAAGCCACTAATTTTTCGTATTTTTGCACCAGATATAAAAACAAGAGATTAATGGACTTTAAGTATGACGTTATTGTTATAGGAGCCGGACACGCCGGCTGTGAAGCCGCCGCAGCAGCAGCCAATCTCGGATCAAAAACATGTCTGATAACAATGGACATGAACAAGATCGGACAAATGAGCTGTAACCCTGCTGTAGGAGGTATCGCCAAAGGTCAAATCGTCAGAGAAATCGATGCACTGGGAGGATATATGGGGTTGGTAACCGACCGTACCGCCATTCAGTTCCGTATGCTGAACCGCTCTAAAGGACCGGCCATGTGGAGCCCCCGTGCACAGTGCGACCGTGGCAAATTTATCTGGGCATGGCGTGAAGTACTGGAAAATATTCCTAACCTTCATATCTGGCAGGATACCGTAGAAGAATTACTCGTTGAGAACGGTGAAGTTACCGGACTGGTCACTTGCTGGGGAGTAACCTTTCATGCAAAGTGTATCGTTCTGACAGCAGGTACCTTCTTAAACGGACTGATGCATATCGGTCACAAAATGCTTGCCGGAGGTCGCTGTGCAGAACCCGCTTCTTATCATTTGACAGAATCCATCACCCGACATGGAATCACAGCCGGTAGAATGAAAACAGGTACCCCTGTCCGTATTGATGCACGAAGTGTAGACTTCAGTCTGATGGAAACGCAGGATGGAGAAAACGACTTTCACCGCTTTTCGTTTATCAGCGAGCCCAGACAACTGAAGCAATTGCAGTGCTGGACATGTTATACCAACGAAGAAGTACATGAGGTATTACGCAGCGGGCTGGCAGATTCTCCCCTTTTCAACGGGCAGATTCAAAGTATCGGTCCCCGCTATTGTCCAAGCATCGAAACAAAAATTGTAACATTCCCCGACAAGCCGCAACATCAGCTATTCCTCGAGCCGGAGGGAGAAACAACCAGAGAGCTTTATCTGAATGGATTCTCTTCATCGCTGCCTATGGAAATTCAGTTTGCAGCCCTGAAAAAGATCCCTTGCTTCAGAAATATTGTAGCTTACCGTCCGGGATATGCCATCGAATATGATTATTTCGATCCTACCCAGCTAAAGCACACACTGGAGTCGAAAATCATAAAGAACCTGTTCTTTGCCGGACAGGTCAACGGAACGACCGGATACGAAGAAGCAGGAGGACAAGGAATCATTGCAGGCATCAATGCTCACATCAACTGCCACGGAGGTGAACCTTTCGTATTAGGCCGTGATGAAGCATATATCGGCGTACTGATTGATGACCTGGTAACAAAAGGAGTAGACGAGCCTTATAGAATGTTCACGTCTCGTGCCGAATACCGTATCCTGCTTCGCCAGGATGATGCCGACATGCGACTGACAGAGCGCTCCTATAAATTGGGACTGGCAAGCAAGGAACGTTACGACAGACTTTGCCAGAAGCGTGAAGAAATACAACGGTTAGTTGAATTTGCAAAGACTTACTCGATCAAGGCTGATAAGATAAACGACGCACTGGAAGAGCTCGGGACTGCCCGACTCACTCATGGCTGCAAGTTGATAGAGTTACTTAGCCGCCCGCAAATCACGACCGAAAACATAGCGCCACACGTACCCGCATTTCAGGCTGCGCTCGACAAAGTGACCGACCGTAAAGAAGAGACAATCGAAGCCGCAGAAGTATTGATCAAGTATCAAGGATACATTGATCGGGAACGAATGATAGCAGACAAGATACATCGTCTGGAAGCTATCCGCATCAAAGGGAAATTCGACTATGCCAGTCTGAATTCACTTTCAACGGAAGCCCGCCAAAAGCTGATAAAGATAGATCCCGAAACATTGGCACAAGCCAGCCGAATACCGGGCATATCACCTAGCGACATCAATGTCTTACTAGTCCTGTTAGGACGATAAGCAAGCGTGTTTCACGTGAAACAACTAGTTTAAGAAACGAATATAAATTACTGGATATGAATAAAGAAACATTAAAGAAAAACCTTCGTGAAATACCCGATTTTCCAATACCAGGAATTCTGTTTTACGATGTCACTACCCTGTTTAAAAATTCCGAGTGTCTGCAAGGCATGATAGACGAGCTCTATGAGATGTACAAGGACAGAGGAATTACCAAAGTAGTCGGAATCGAGTCAAGAGGCTTTATCTTAGGAGGAGCACTAGCTGCTCGCTTGGGAGCCGGTTTTATCATGGCAAGAAAGCCGGGCAAACTGCCCGCAGAAGTTGTGGAAGAAACCTACGCCAAAGAATATGGAACTGACACGATACAAATCCATAAAGATGCGATCAATGAAAACGACGTAGTTCTGTTACACGATGACTTGCTGGCAACCGGAGGAACAATGGCAGCTACTTACCGCCTGGTAAAAAGATGCGGAGCCAAACAGGCATTCGTAAACTTTGTAATTGAGCTGGGAGCATTAAACGGAAGAAAAGCATTTGCCGACGATGTAGAAGTAACAACGCTATTGCAGCTTTAAGAAAGACTCTTTTACCCGTTGGGTAGAATCACAAAACAGAATCCGGTACATACGAAAAGCGTCTACCGGATTCTTTATTTTATAACCTCTATTCATAAGCATTGCTAATATGGAAGAACTGAGCACAAACGAATATCTCCGAGGAATTGTATTAAATCTGCCAAGCAGTCCGGGTATTTATCAATACCTGAACAAAGAAGGTGTGATTATCTATGTAGGCAAAGCAAAGAATCTGAAACGACGTGTATACTCCTATTTTTCGAAAGAGCACCAATCAGCCAAGACTCGTGTGCTCGTCAGCAAGATTGCAGACATCCGATACATTGTCGTCAATACAGAAGAAGATGCCCTGCTGCTGGAAAATAATCTTATCAAGAAATACAAGCCTCGCTATAATGTGTTGCTGAAAGACGACAAGAGTTACCCTTCCATCTGCGTAAGCAACGAATATTTTCCACGAGTATTCAAGACAAGGCAGATCATTCGAAACGGTTCAACTTACTATGGTCCCTACAGCCACATTCCTTCCATGCAAGCCGTACTCGACCTGATAAAGAAACTCTACCCTCTTCGTACCTGTCATCTGGCCCTTACTCCCGAAAACATCCGGCAAGGGAAGTTTAATGTCTGTCTGGAATATCATATCAAAAACTGCAAAGGCCCCTGTATCGGCATGCAGTCTCACGATGAATACATGGAGAATATCGCTCAAGTAAAAGAGATTCTCAAAGGAAATACGCAAGCTATCAGCGATGCCTTGATGAAAGAAATGATGACATTGGCTGAAGATATGAAATTCGAAGAAGCGCAAAAGATAAAGGAGAAATACGAGCTGATAGAGAATTACCGTTCAAAGAGCGAGGTTGTCAGCTCTGTCCTTCATAACATCGATGTGTTTTCAATCGAAATGGACGACAACACAGCCTACATTAACTATCTTCATATTACCAACGGTTGCATCAATCAGGCCTTCACGTTCGAGTATAAGAAACGGCTGAACGAGACCAAAGAAGAATTGCTTCAACTAGGAATAATCGAAATGCGCGAACGCTACAAAAGCTGTTCACGCGAAATCATCGTACCGTTTGAACTGGATATGGAACTGAATAATGTCACTTTTACAATTCCTCAGCGTGGTGATAAAAAGCACCTGCTGGAACTGTCCCTACTCAACGTAAAACAATATAAAGTAGACCGCCTGAAACAAGCGGAGAAGCTGAATCCAGAACAGCGGAGTGTACGACTATTGAAAGAGATTCAAGAGCAGTTGCAAATGGATAAAATGCCCGTCCATATCGAATGCTTCGATAACTCCAATATACAAGGATCGGATGCCGTTGCAGCCTGCGTAGTTTTCAAGAAGGCACGCCCTAGCAAAAAGGATTACCGGAAATACAATATCAAGACGGTTGTCGGACCAGACGACTATGCCTCCATGCAAGAGGTGGTACGTCGTCGCTATACACGTATCCTGGAAGAACACGGAGAATTGCCCGACCTGATCCTAACCGATGGTGGTAAAGGACAAATGGAAGTCGTACGCCAGGTTATCGAGGACGAACTGAAACTGCATATTCCGATTGCCGGTCTTGCCAAAAACAGCAAACACCGTACATCAGAAGTTCTTTTCGGCTTTCCACCCATGACGATTGGTATAAAGCAGGGCACTCCCCTGTTCCATCTTCTGGAGAACATACAAGATGAGGTACACCGTTTTGCCATCACGTTCCACCGTGACAAGCGCAGCAAAAGCCAAATTGCATCTGCCTTGGATAACATAAAAGGAATTGGTGAAAAGCGTAAGACAGCTCTACTGAAAGAATTCAAAAGTGTAGCTCGAATCAAGAAAGCGACACTCGAAGAACTGGCGGCAGTAGTAGGCGAAAGTGCAGCACAAAGCATAAAAGAATCGCTCTAAGTCTCTTTTCTGATAAATTCTCTTTCTGCTCCCCGACTGAAAAGCCAAAAGAAGATTTTCCCCATCGTCAACAAGTAACGTTTTCAGCCGTTATTCGGACTGGAAAGAGCCTCCTGCCGATGGGCTACAGATAAAGAAACATGCCATTGGAATCAAGTCTGGTTAGAAATAGAAAAGCTCTGCAAAAAGATAAGCCAAATCTTTCCGCAGAGCCATTGCCACTATTATCAATACCACTCATTTCATCACCCAAACTCCTCTAATTCCGATACCACAAAGATACAATTAATTTCGGCTAGACTTTTGTCATTCTTTCAATTTTATTCTATTATTGTACTGAATATTTCCTATCTTTGTAGAAAGTATATACCACATGAGAGTAGTAATTCAACGTGTAAGCCATGCATCCGTTACCATAAACGGGACATGCAAGTCCGCCATAAAAGAAGGCTTTCTGGTTCTGGTAGGTATAGAGGAAGCAGACAACCAGGAGGATGCCGACTGGCTATGTAAGAAAATCATCGGATTGAGAGTTTTCGACGATGAAAACGGAGTAATGAACAAATCCATCCTCGATACTGGAGGAGATATATTAGTCGTAAGTCAGTTTACCCTGATGGCTTCAACCAAAAAGGGCAATCGTCCTTCGTATATTCGTGCCGCCCGCCATGAAACAGCCATTCCATTATACGAATATTTCTGCAATGAGCTGAGCATCGGCTTAGGAAAACAAGTAGGCACCGGAGAATTTGGAGCCGATATGAAAGTAGAACTATTGAACAACGGCCCCGTAACCATCTGCATGGATACCAAAAACAAAGAATAATATGACACTGGAAGAAGCACAAAAAACGGTAGACAACTGGATTAAGACATACGGCGTGCGTTACTTCAGCGAGCTGACCAATATGGCAGTACTGACAGAAGAAGTAGGAGAACTGGCACGTGTCATGTCACGCAAATATGGTGACCAGTCATTTAAACCAGGAGAAAAGGATAATCTCGACGACGAGATGGCCGATGTATTATGGGTACTGATTTGCCTGGCCAATCAGACGGGTGTAGATCTGACGGAGGCATTCCGGAAAAATCTGGAAAAGAAAACCAGCCGAGATAAGGAAAGACATAAAAACAATCCCAAATTATAAACATTATGAAGTATAATCACGATCATGAATGTGGATGTGGCAACGAACATCATCACCACAGCCACGAATGTAACTGCGAGAACGAACATCATCACGACCACGAATGTGAATGCAACTGCGACGATGACGCTTGCGACTGCGAATGTGAAGAAGAAGAGGATAAAGAACATCTGCATCAACCAAGCAAATACGATGAAGCATTGAGCAAGTACAACACCAATCTGAAAGATGAAGAAGTAGCTGCTCAAACTGCCCATATCATCGAAAAATACGTAAAGGAAAACGATACGCCGGAAGTTAAGAAATTCCTTCTCCATTGCATCGACCTGACTACACTGAAATGTACAGACAGCGAACCTAGCGTCATGCAGTTCACACAGCATGTCAATGACTTCGTAGATGCCTATCCCGAACTTGATAATGTAGCAGCCATTTGCGTATATCCCAACATGGCCGAAATCGTAAACGATACCCTGGAAGCCGACAATGTAAACATTGCCTGTGTTTCGGGAGGATTCCCTTCTTCACAAACGTTCATCGAAGTAAAGGTTGCTGAAACAGCGATGGCAATTCATGCTGGAGCTGATGAAATAGACATTGTAATTTCTGTAGGAAAATTCTTGAGCGGTGATTACGAAGGTATGTGCGACGAAGTAGAAGAGCTGAAGGAAGTATGCGGAGACAAGCACTTGAAAGTAATTCTGGAAACCGGTGCACTGGGTAGTGCCTCAAACATCAAGAAAGCCTCTATCCTGTCAATGTATTCGGGAGCCGACTTCATCAAGACTTCTACCGGAAAAGAAAATCCGGCAGCTACTCCCGAGGCAGCATACGTTATGTGCCATGCCATCAAGGAGTACTTCCTTGAAACCGGCCGTAAAGTAGGTTTTAAGCCCGCTGGAGGCATTAACACCGTACACGATGCACTGGTATACTATACGATCGTAAAAGAGGTCTTAGGCAAAGAATGGCTGACCAACGAGCTGTTCCGTTTGGGAACAAGCCGCCTCGCCAACCTGCTGTTGTCGGATATCGTAGGCAAAGAAACCAAGTTTTTCTAATTTAAACTGGTGTTTTTACCCTTCACGCCCTTCACCGGGCGGAGGGATTTAATAAAAGGGCACGAAGATTCATATTGGATATGTTTCTCCGTGCCCTCGATCTTTATGTAACCTCAAACTCTAATTAGCCACAAGCCTTCCGTTTTCCCAATGCTGATTCAAGATAACAGGAGGAGCTGTCGGTTTATATTTTGTCTGCGACGGCATACTACGCGAACGCCCCTGCCGACTCAAATCCCAACTAACGAACGTTTCATAATCAAACTGCCAGCTTTCACCGTAAGCCAGTTTATGAATGCGGTTATAGATTGCCTCCCGCGAAGGAGCATTGAAGCCTCCCACATTGCCTACCATGATGCTGGTTTCTGTAGGACGATATGCCCCCTTATAGTACGTACAAGCACCTTCATAAACTCCAAGGCCTTCGCTTGCATAACGGGAGTCGGATATAAACTTGCTCCATACCACACTGTTCGGATCGCTTGTATAATCCACATTCCTTCCCCATCCGTAATGATCTCGCAAACTAATGTTATCTGAAACAACACTTGATGGAATCGTTCCCTGGCTCTCATAATAATATTCATCCTTCAATTTAGCGAATCCATGTCCTCCTGCTTCATGATGAAGCACACTTGCCAAATCTTCCTCACTCGTTCCTATCGGGAAATAAGCAATGCCATATCCCCTGCCATAATCTCCCTGATAAGCTGTACTTGTTCCGTAATAGCAGGTACCTGCATACGTAGTCGAATTCATCATCACAATAATCAATACCTCATTCATCAGCGGATCGGTCATTCCCGGACAAGTAGCCGCATACTGCATGCACTTATTGTTATCTCCTCCTACGTGAGTTCCGCTACCAAAATAGCCGGAGAATGCCGTACTTCCACCGTCTACGTATCCTTCATTTTGGGAAACAGCCGTCACATAATACACGTTAAACAAGTTTCGGAAGGAAGTATAAGGTTCTTCGCTGAAGAAAGCATCGGCTGCTGTCCGCATAACCTCCTCATAGGTACCGTCGGCAATCTGCCTGTCGGAGAAAGCATCTCCCATCAAGACCACGTTGATGCCGTTTCCTTCAGAGGCCTGTTGCAAGGTATATACCTTTCCATCTTCTGAATAATCGGAGGATTCATAAGGTAAATCTCCCTCACCCAAGATTCCTTTTAGGAAATCAGGAAGCAAACTTCTTGATGTTACACTGCTATGGAATATCAGCTTGCCCGTTTCATCGAAAGCCATGATTGTAGGGAAACCGCTATATGAAATACCTCCAGGATTGGACATCAGCGTAGGCCATTCCATATTGTTGCTCTCTATTGTATTGGCTGCATCTGTAGGGTTTTCTGTTCCATCACTACAAAGCCCAATGATTTCCAGTGAATGGTTCTTGTAACGCTGGTAGATAGACGATACCGTAGGATGGAAAGCTTTGCTATATCCACACCATGAAGCCCAGATGTAATACAATGTCACTTTATGAGAGGCAACGATGGAACTGGAATTTATCGTATTTCCTCTATAATCAGTTGCGGTAAAATCGGGCATATACAAGTTAAATGTATCGAAGTTAAATCCACCCGGTGAGTTTTGTTCGATACAAACCCATCCACTCTTCTGCCACCAGGAAGAGGACGTGACAGCCTGCGGCAAATCGCCTGACAGCATATTCCCTCCAAAGTTTATATATTTCAGCTCTGCCAAGTTTCCAAGAGTTTCGGGGACTGTACCTGTTAATTGATTGTCATTCAAATAACAATAACTTAGATGCTGCATATTTCCTATTTCAGATGGTATGCCGCCAGTCAATTGATTTCGGTACAAATATAAATTCCGAAGTCCTGTCAGCTTACCGATGGAAGCAGGTATTTCTCCGGTCAGTTGATTATACGACAAATCCAATGTCCATAACGTTTCAAAATTTCCAATTTCAGCCGGTATGGTTCCGGTCAGGTTATTCGAATAGAGACTAATTGAAGTAACCTTACCCTTATAGTCCGTATAGATACCATACCATTCCGACAAATCAGCATCCGTACACCAGTTCGTATTATTCGTCCATGCATCGCCGTTTGTAGCATCGTACAGTGCAACCAGAGCATCTCTTTCTGTCATTTCATCCTGTTCCAGCAGATTGTCGGTATCAACAGCCGAGAAACTGGTTATCACAGAACGTCCTACGGTAATACTGCGTTCTGTTGCTTTGGTAAGCGTCTGCCGTTGACCATTGACAGTTCCTGTAATCTTAAATGTCATGCCACCGCCAAACACCTGAGGAGGAACTACAAAATAAAATGAGGTAGTCTGCGAAGAAGACAAGGCAACGGTTCCTTGAAGTACGATTTCACTGGCACTCTCCTGCCCTCCTCCCGTAACACGGAATTCCGGCGCATCGGAGGCTATATCCACCGACCCCCAGCCGGCAACAGCTTCCCCGTTATTTCCCGACAATGAAATAGATGATACCTGCATGTTTCCTTTCAAGTTCAGGCGTACCAGTCCACAAATCTGTAAAAAGCGGAAAGAGTTTGTAGTACTCTGAGCCACCATCGGACATATACCGGAAGCAAAGCTATCGAAACCGAACGGCTGTTCTTCCGACAGACGGAACGAAACGTTCGTACCAGATACTACAGCATCAGCCGCATACGGATAAAAGGCATAAAACGTATTACCTCTGACGGGCTTGTCGCTTTCAAACTGTGCCTCGTCGCCTGAGATTTCAGTTAGGTCGTAACGAGCAACCGAATCGGATGTATTGCTGAAAATACCGATGGCATCTCCCGTACTCCAGACCACAGAATTACCGGAAAGAGAAGTACGACTCTTTACAATTGCCGATGTCGTAGCACGAACCGATTTCAAACTATTATCCTGACTGCCGGAAGGTACCAGTTCATCTTGCTGACACCCTACAAGCAACAACAAAAATATGCCTAAAAAAAGAGTTATATGCTTCATAATTTACTGTGTTTTTCAAGATTATTACCAGTCTTCTTCATTCTCTATAAAGTCTTCTATGCTGCCGCCTGCCGAAGGAGTTTCTTCTTTTTTACCGTCTTGAGTAATCTCAATGACACGAACAAGCTCCTCTGCCCGAACCGTCACACTCCCCTTTCGCTGGGAAGTAGAAGTATTGGCTGCAACAACGATGATATTTCCCTCTATATTGATCCAGCCCGTATCGCTGCTGGTCAATGTATACTGGGTATTACTGTTTACGGTAAAAGCAAATCGGCCTCCTTCGGATGCTGCGGAAATGCTCGAAGGAGAGACTTCCAGAAACACAGCTTCACCCTCTTGAATCACACGTACCGTACGGACCAGACTACCGTCTTCCGAAGTAACCGTGATGGTGGCCTCACGCGATGTGGTCGATTCGTTGGCACTTACCGTAAAGGTCGGATTCTTCCATTCACCCACGCCAGTCATGTCACTGCTCAGCCAGGAAGCACTGCTCGACAAACGGTAACGGGTATTGGTTTCAACTGACAAAGTCAATGTTTGACTGTTGCTCGTCAGAGAGAAAGAAGACGGACTCACGTTCAAGATCGGTTCTTCTTTACCCTCTTGAACCACATGTACCGTACGGACCAGACTACCGTCTTCCGAGGTAACCGTGATGGTTGCCTCACGCGGTGTAGTCGATTCGTTGGCACTTACCGTAAAGGTCGGATTCTTCCATTCACCCACGCCGGTCATGTCATTGCTCAACCAGGAAGCACTGCTCGACAAGCGGTAACGGGTATTGGTTTCAACTGACAAAGTCAATGTCTGACTGTCGCTCGTCAGAGAGAAAGAAGACGGACTTACATTCAAGATCAGTTCTTCCCTGCCCTCTTGAACCACACGTACCGTACGGACCAGACTACCGTCTTCCGAAGTAACCGTGATAGTTGCCTCACGCGATGTGGTCGATTCATTGGATAATACTGTAAATACAACCTCTTCTTCCGCAGCCCCCGACAACGTCCGAGTCATCCAGTCTGCTCCTGCACTCACCCGATAAGGAACATTTCCTTTCACCGTAAAACGAACCGTACCACCTTCTGCCTGAATATCGAAATAATCCTGCGAAACAATCAGATAAGGAGCTTCTTCCTTCCCCTTCTGCAATACCTTCACCGTACGTTCAACCCCATTGCCTGTCACGATAATATTGCCTTCACGCATCACCGATTCGGTATTCTCTTCCACACTAAAATATAAAGTTGACTGTTCCAGTCCCCTGCCAGCTACCTGCTTCAGCCAACTGACATCCGTCTTTACCGTATAACTGATATTGGCACTGACCTCGATGGAAAAGGTTCCACCCACAGCCTCACAGATGATAGGATCTGAAGGAACCAGAATCTCATCGACGGCATACTGACGGATGGTAAGCGTATCCGATACAGCTTCCGTTTCATCAACGAAAATAAAACGTGCCTCACGCATATCGTATGTATCATTAGGCTGTACCTCGAAATGCAGCGTATGGGTAGAAACTGCTCTCGAAGCCGGTTCACTCACCCACGTATACTCTGCTTCGGGCTTACAGATATACGAAACATTCGACTGTAACTGTACGTCTACCGTACCACCTCCGGCACCAACTTCAATCAAGTCGTCTGAAAGAAGCAATACCTCCTTTTCCTTACCTTCCTGATAAATATGTACCGTTTCTCGCAGCTCTCCGCTACTAATTACGATACTTCCACTTCGTTTGTCGTAACCGTCGTTAGCCAATATACGAAAAGCCAACACCGATTTTTCCAGACTCCGTGTAGGAATTTGCTCAATCCATGTATCCGAGACTTCTACTTCAAAGGCGACATTTGCCTCCACTTCCACTTCTATCTCCGATTCACCGGCAGGAAGCTGATAGCTTTGCTGCGAAACAATCAATGCATTTTTCTGCTTTTGTGAAACGACAATCGTTTCCCTATTGTCGCCACACTCCAGGAAAACGGAAGCACTACGTTCGTCCGTACCTTCGTTAGCTGCTACCGAAATGGCAACCGATGCCTCTCCCTGTTTTCCGGAAACTGGAGAAACTGTAACCCATCCCGTAGCACGCACGTTGCCTATTGTAGCCGTCCAGTCGGCCGTAGCCGTAAAATGTACTGTAACCGTTCCACCAGAAGCATCCAGTAATGGATTCGTATCAGTTCCTTCGGCTAGCGTAATCTTGGCTTCAGGAGTTTCAGGTTCATCAGGTATCGTCACTTTCTCTTCTCCAGCACAAGCCGACAATACCAACAAGAGTACAAACAGAGCTTTCTGCATCATTTGCATCTTACTCCAACGGAAAGAATCGTTCATAGATTTAAGGTATTAAAAATGTGAAAACTTTTTCAGTAAAAACAAGATAGCCTATCGTCGCTTAAATTATACATTTTTTATCAAACCTCAAAGTTTTTTATCACATTTTCTTTACATATAATAAAAATAGTATACATTAATTATAAAGTACTAATAGATATATTTCATTTTATATAAAAGAAATACAAGAAAAGAAAGGCAGGCTAAAGAGAGGAAGAAGTATTAGCAAGAAAATTGACACATCATCTATGATATTTACCAAAGATAGGCAGAAGAAATAATGTAACAAAAAATTATCTTCAAGTAAAACATTGGTGAAAATATCAGGATATTTTTCCCAAGTTATGTGCAGAAATACCTGAAAACGTCTCGACATTTTCCGAAAATTTGTACAAATTCTAAAATTTTTTGTACAAAAAATATCCCTTTACTCAGAGTGTCTTTACTGAAAAGACAACACATAAGTAAAGGGATATTCTATAATAAATTCGTCTTCTTTAGGACCGATAGCAGCCAAAAAACGAAAGTGTTATTTATTCCGCTCAATCACATAATCAATATAAGCAGTAAGTGCCGCACGGATAGCTTCATCAGTCGATTCAGGAAGCAAAGCCAGGGCTTTGTTGCGATAGTCGTACATCACCTTTTCCGCATAGGCGATACCTCCCTCCTGCTTTACATAATCTACAAAACCGGCAATTTCTTCTTTCGACGCACTAAGCGAACGGATGCGTAACGCCAATTCTTTCTTTGCTTCATCGGCACAAGTATTCAGCACATGCAGTGCCGGAAGTGTCAGCTTACCCTCCATCATATCATTTCCGGTAGGCTTGCCCAGCTCCTCATTGTCGAAGTAATCGAAGATATCATCCTTTATCTGAAAGGCAATGCCGATCATCTCACCAAAAAGAGCCGCCTTTTTTATCTCATCTTGTGGAGCATTTACCGAGATGGCACCACTTTCTGCACTTGCCGTAAACAGTGCTGCCGTCTTTTTGCGGATAACGTCGAAATAAATCTCTTCTGAAAAATCGTGGTTGCTGATGTTCACCAACTGAATAATCTCCCCTTCCGATAAGTTCTGTCCCAAGCGGGCCACAAGCTCCACCAGATCAATATGTTTGGTATACGAAGCATGACGCAGACTGGTTGCCAGCATATAGTCGCCTACCAGTACAGATACCTTGTTATCATAAAGTGCATTTACCGATGATTGTCCCCGCCGCTTGTTACTTTCATCCACCACATCATCATGTACCAGACTGGCAGTATGAAGCAGCTCCAGCGACAATGCAGCATGTAAGGTGGAATCGTTTACCCCGCCATAAAGCTTTGCCATGAGCAAGACCAAAATGGGACGCATCATTTTTCCATTCCTCTGCTTGATATAGCCTAAAACTTCATTCAATAACGGAGTGGAACTTGTCAGTGAGGCGTCGAAAAGAGCCTTAAATTCGCTTAATTCCTTTTCTACGGGTTGCTTGATTACTTCTAACTTATTCATGGAGATTTATTTGGGTACAAAAGTAATAATAAAACAGCGAATACGGTATTTTTTTGTACTTTTACATAGAAAACTTAATAATTTTACACGAATGGAGAAACTATTTCTACTCGATGCGTATGCACTCATCTACCGTGCATACTATGCTTTTATCAAAAATCCGCGTATCAACTCCAAAGGTTTCAATACATCCGCTATTATGGGATTCGTCAATACTCTGGAAGATGTCCTGAAAAAAGAGAACCCTACTCATATCGGTATTGCCTTCGATCCTGCCGGACCGACGTTCCGCCACGAAGCTTTCGAGCAGTATAAAGCACAGCGCGAAGAAACTCCCGAAGTTATTCGCCTCTCTGTTCCTATTATTAAAGATATTATCCGTGCTTACCGTATTCCTATTCTCGAGGTACAAGGTTACGAGGCTGATGATGTCATCGGAACACTTGCAACCGAAGCCGGAAAACGGGGTATTACCACGTATATGATGACACCCGATAAGGACTATGGTCAGCTGGTGTCGGAAAATGTATTTATGTACCGACCCAAATATGGCGACAAGGAGTTCGAAGTAATGGGTGTAAAAGAAATCAAGGCCAAATTCGATATCGAATCACCTTTGCAGGTTATCGATATGCTGGGGCTCATGGGTGATACGGCCGACAACATTCCGGGATGTCCGGGGGTAGGCGAAAAAACAGCCCAAAAGTTAATTGCCCAATTTGGAAGCATTGAAAACTTGCTTGCCAACACCGACCAGCTAAAGGGGGCTATTAAAACAAAGGTGGAAAACAATCGCGAACAGATTACTTTCTCCAAATTCCTAGCCACCATTAAAACGGATGTCCCAATCTCACTCGACATGGAAGCACTGAAACGTGAACAGCCCGACGAAGAGGAACTCCGCAAAATTTTTGAGGAATTGGAATTTCGTACCTTGTTGGACCGTATTCTCAAAACAGAAAAGAAAACAGCGGCTCCGGCAGCCTCTTCTCAAAGCGATCTCTTTGGATTTTTTACGGACGAGAATGCAGGCGAGCAAAAAAATTCAAATCTCACGCGGTTAGAAGACCTGAATTTTGACTATCAACTTATTGATTCAGAGGATAAAATAGACGAATTATTACAAAATATCGTTACAAAAGATTTTTTCAGTCTAGATACGGAAACCACGGGAACCGATCCAATAACCGCCGAATTGGTAGGAATGAGCTTCAGTTTTACCGAAAATCAGGCATTTTATGTTCCTGTTCCGGCGAATCGTGAAGAAGCTTTGAAAATTGTTAATAAATTTAAATCAATCCTCGAAAACGAAAAAACACTGAAGATCGGACAAAATATAAAATACGATATGCTGGTATTGGGCAACTATGGTGTTGAAGTCCGCGGTCCGATGTTCGATACCATGATTGCGCATTATGTACTCCAGCCCGAACTACATCATGGCATGGATTATCTTGCTGAAGTCTATTTGAAATATGAAACCATAAAAATTGAGGAACTGATAGGTCCTAAAGGCAAAAACCAGAAAAACATGCGCGACCTCCCTCCTTCTTCGGTCTACAAGTATGCATGCGAGGATGCCGACGTTACGTTGAAGTTAAAGAACGTACTGGAAAAGGAACTGGTCGCAAACGGTGTCGACGAATTATTCCGAAGTATCGAAATGCCACTGGTGCCGGTCCTTGCCTATATGGAACGCAATGGAGTACGTATCGACACGGAAGCACTGAAAGAAACTTCCCGACATTTTACGGCACGCATGCAACAACTGGAAGAAGAAGTTCATCAGCTTGCCGGCATGGAGTTCAATATCGCTTCTCCCAAACAGGTCGGTGAAGTGTTGTTCGACCGTCTGAAAATAACAGACAAGGCGAAGAAAACCAAAACCGGACAATATGTTACTTCCGAAGAAGTTCTGGAAAGCCTGCGCGGCAAACATGAGATTGTAGGGAAGATATTGGAACACCGGGGACTGAAGAAGTTACTGGGTACGTATATCGATGCCCTTCCTTTATTGATTAATCCCAAAACCGGGCACATACATACTTCATTCAATCAGACTGTTACCGCCACAGGTCGACTCAGTTCCAGCAATCCGAACCTACAGAACATCCCCGTTCGCAATGAAGACGGAAAGGAAATCCGGCGGGCATTTATTCCCGATGAAGGATGTGAGTTCTTCTCTGCCGACTATTCTCAAATCGAACTTCGTATTATGGCACACCTGAGTGGGGACCCTCACATGATAGAAGCCTTCCAGAAAGGACAGGATATTCACGCAGCCACTGCTGCAAAAATATATAAGGAGCCGCTGGAAAGTGTCACGCGTGAACAGAGAAGCAAAGCAAAGACCGCCAACTTTGGTATTATATATGGTATATCGGTATTCGGACTGGCAGAACGATTGAACATTGAACGGAAAGAAGCCAAGGAACTGATAGACGGCTATTTCGAAAATTACCCGCATGTAAAAGAATACATGGATAAAAGTATCCGGCTGGCACAAGAAAAAGGTTACATTGAAACAATCTTTAAACGTAAACGCTACCTGCCTGATATCAATTCACGAAATGCAGTTGTCCGCGGATATGCCGAACGCAATGCCATCAACGCACCGATACAAGGAAGTGCGGCCGATATTATCAAAGTAGCAATGATCCGTATCTATAAACGGTTCATGGAAGAAGGCATTCGTTCCAAAATGATTCTTCAGGTACACGATGAATTGAACTTCAGCGTCGTGCCCGAAGAAAAAGAAAAAGTGCAACAAATTGTGATTACCGAAATGGAAGCTGCTTACAAAATGAAAGCACCTTTGCGAGCAGACTGCGGTTGGGGTAAAAATTGGTTGGAAGCACATTGATACAGTCGAACTGTTAACGAATCTTTAAATGCTAACAAATTGCTAAAATATTCATTTTTTCTTATCGAAAAGTTAGCAACATCAAAAGGTTTTACTAACTTTGCAGCGTAATTAAAAACAAAAAGATAGTAACACCTTAAAATTTAAAGATATGAAAAAGATGAATTTACTCAAGAGTTTATTTGTAACAGTATTTGTTTTTGCCGCTAACCTTACAGTTTTTGCTAACAGTCCGGAAACTGAACTGATATACAATACTGAAGAAATAGATGGAGTAAAGATGTCTGAAACCGTCTACAAAATGAATGAAGGTATTCTGACAAACTTTGAAAAATATAACTATAAGTACAACGACCAGAAACAAGTTGTTGAAAACATACTGCAAAAGTGGGATGCAAATAAGGGAGAATGGTGTAACAGCATGTGTATCAAGTATACATACAATGAAAAAAGTACTACGATCCAGTACTATAAATGGAATGAATTGAGACAAGATTATATTCTTGTTCCACAGATGACAGTAACAATGAACATGTAAAAACTGCATACAAAAAAACAATATTTTCATAAACTCTCTAACAAAAAGAGGCACTTCGTGAGAAGCGCCTCTTTTTTTGTTTACCTTCCAATTATATCTGTCTTTAGCCTATATTATAACAATTTGTTACTAAATGACGAAACTTCCTTCATTTCGTTCCATTCTGTTTCAAAGGAACAACAACTAATTTTTCCTTTACTACGATACATTTCTGAAAATATCCATTGTTTTAGCAAAAGACAAAAAGAATGACTAACTTTGCAAGCTGAAATATACTGATAATTAATAAGGAAATAATATAAGCTTATGGCATTACAATGTGGTATCGTCGGTTTGCCTAACGTAGGAAAATCGACCCTTTTTAACTGTTTATCGAACGCAAAGGCTCAGGCAGCCAACTTCCCTTTCTGTACGATAGAACCGAATGTGGGCGTCATCACTGTACCAGACGAACGCCTGAACAAACTGGCAGAACTGGTTATTCCTGACCGTATCGTACCGACTACAGTAGAAATTGTAGATATTGCCGGATTGGTAAAAGGTGCAAGTAAAGGTGAAGGCCTCGGCAACAAGTTTCTTGCCAACATCCGTGAAACAGATGCTATTCTTCATGTTTTACGCTGCTTCGATGACGACAATGTAACACACGTAGACGGTAGCGTAAATCCTGTCCGCGATAAAGAAATTATCGATACAGAACTTCAGCTGAAGGATCTCGAAACAATAGAGAGCCGTATCCAGAAAGTTCAGAAACAGGCTCAGACTGGAGGCGACAAAGTGGCAAAACAAACTTACGAAGTATTGGTCCGCTACCGCGACGCACTGTTGCAAGGTAAATCAGCACGTACCGTACAATTCGAAACTAAGGATGAACAGAAAATCGCTCACGATTTATTCCTGCTGACTTCCAAACCGGTAATGTATGTCTGCAATGTCGACGAAGCCAGTGCTGTGACAGGCAACAAATACGTAGAACAGGTGCGTGAAGCTGTAAAAGAAGAAGGTGCCGAAATCCTGATTGTAGCTGCCAAGACAGAAGCCGATATCGCCGAACTGGAAACATACGAAGACCGACAGATGTTCTTGCAGGAAGTAGGACTGGAAGAGTCGGGTGTAAGCCGTCTGATCCGTTCTGCTTACAAACTGCTGAATCTGGAAACTTACTTTACCGCCGGAAAAATGGAAGTCCGCGCATGGACATTCCACAAAGGCTGGAAAGCTCCTCAGTGTGCCGGAGTTATCCACACCGACTTCGAAAAAGGCTTTATCCGTGCAGAAGTCATCAAGTACGACGACTTTATCAAATACGGCTCGGAAGCTGCTGTACGTGAAGCGGGTAAACTGAACGTAGAAGGTAAAGATTATGTCGTAGAAGACGGAGATATCATGCATTTCCGCTTCAACGTATAATACATCATACAATATTCCTATAAATCGGTCACCGCCTGGTGTCCGATTTATTTTTTTTAACCCTAAAAACCATAAACCATGAACTATCTGATTATAGGTACCGGCGGTGTGGGAGGAAGTATCGCCGGATTTCTTGCACTGGCAGGAAAAGAAGTGACATGTATCGCACGGGGAAAGCATCTCGAAGGTATCCGCAAACACGGACTTCACCTGAAATCCGACCTGAAAGGGGAACATTACTTGAAAGTAAACGCTTGTACGGCAGAAGAATATCAGGGGAAAGCCGATGTCATCTTTGTCTGTGTCAAGGGATATTCCATCGACTCGGTCAAAGAGGTGATAGAACGTGCCGCTACGCCTCATACACTGGTTATTCCTATACTAAATGTTTATGGTACGGGACCACGTATCGGACGTCTTACTCCGGGAGTAACTGTACTCGACGGCTGCATCTATATCGTAGGGTTCGTATCCGGAGAGGGAGAAATCACCCAGATGGGCAGTATCTTCCGCCTGGTTTTCGGAGCACGGCCGGAACAAGGTGTTGCCCGGGAACGCATTGAAGCTATTGCCGAAGATGTAAGAAGTTGCGGCATTAAAGTAGACGTTTCCGACGATATTAACCGCGACACATTTATCAAATGGGCATTTATCTCGGCCATGGCATGCACCGGTGCTTACCACGATGTTCCGATGGGGGAAGTACAGCACGAAGGTGAAGTACGCGATACATTTATCGGATTATCCAACGAAAGTGCCGCCATCGGACGGAAAATGGGCATTGCTTATCCGGAAGATCCTGTTGCCTACAACCTGAAAGTTATCGACAAACTCGATCCGCACAGCACAGCCTCAATGCAGAAAGACCTTGCCCGCGGACATGAGTCGGAAATACAAGGTATGCTGTTCGATATGATTGACTTGGGAGAACGATTAGGCATTGATATGCCAACCTACCAGAAAGTGGCTCTGAAATTCAGAAAAGCATAATATGAAACATATTGTAGACATAGAAACCTGGGAACGAAGAGATAATTATAACTTCTTCCGAGGATTTGCCAACTCCTGGATTGCCATTACCAGTGAAGTAGATTGTACGGAAGCTTACATTCATGCCAAGGCCAATGGAAAATCCTTTTTCCTGTATTATCTGTACTCTATCTTACGGGCAGCCAATGAGATCAAGGAGTTTCGTTACCGCTGGGATAAAAACGGTCAGGTAATCTACCACGATACCGTAGATGTTATCTCTCCTATCGCTGTACCGGGTAAAACATTTTATACGGTACGCATTCCTTATCATGCCGATTTTGAGACCTTCTATCAGGAAGCACGCCACATCATCACTTCCATTCCGAAAGATGGCGATCCATACGCTACAGACAAAGGAATCTACGAAAAAGGAGAATTCGATGTCATCCTGCTGAGTGCTACGCCGAAGCTTTATTTCACTTCGGTAACCTATACGCAGCAAGAAGTCGGACATCCGCTGGATTATCCGTTGATGAATGCCGGAAAGGCTATCATGCGCGAAGGAAGACGAGTCATGCCCGTAGCACTGACCGTCAGCCATGCGTTTGTCGACGGAGCACATATCTCGCTTTTCTTTGAGAAGGTAGAACAATACCTCAAAGAAATCGCCAGTAACCTACATTCATAAAACAAACAGGATCACAGCAATTTCATAGCCTAGAGCCGATGACCCATTCTTCGACAGACTTCTCAGCTTGCTGCGGTCCTGTTTGTCAATTCCAGCTTATTCCCGATTCAGGTAATCGCATAATTTCTGCGTTGCCCGTGCCCGGTGACTGATTTTATTCTTTTCTTCACTTCCCATTTCGGCAAAAGTTTCGGTATATCCTTCGGGAACGAACACCGGATCGTAGCCAAATCCCGAACAACCGCGTTTTTTTTCGATTATTTCGCCTTTTACCACGCCTTCGAAGAGATGTTCCGTTCCTCCCTCGATCAGGCAAATAGCCGTACGAAATTGCGCTTTACGGTTGGACTTGCCTTCCAGTTCTGCCAACAGCTTTTTCATGTTGGCTTCCGAGTCGTGTCCTTCTCCTCCGGCATAACGTGCCGAATACACCCCGGGAGCGCCTTCCAAAGCCTCAACCTCCAGACCGGTATCATCGGCGAAACAGTCCAGACCATAATTCTTGTAAATATATTCCGCTTTCAATGCTGCATTTCCTTCCAGTGTATCTGCCGTTTCCGGAATGTCAGCCTCGCAATGAATATCTTTCAAACTCAGTACTTCGACCTTATCTCCTAAGATGGCACGTATCTCGTCCAACTTATGAGCATTGTTCGTAGCAAAAACCAATTTCTTTTTCATAATCAATATTATACTATCATTTTCCGTACAAAGATACATATACTCAGGCAACCAGCCGCTACTTCATGTCACCTATTTCCTGTGTACCCTCGGCAAGCCTCTCTCCTGTCTATACAAAAAAGCCCGGCTTCCTTACCGGAAACCGGACCCTTTGTGTGTAGCCAATATTAATTCAAAATAATTTCGTCTACAAATAAATAACCCGTCTTGCCTTTTCCTCCATGCCATGCCGGAATACTCTTTTCCGACAGCGCTTTTACTTTGACATAACGTGCCTTTACCGGAGTGAAAGTCAGGGTATGCTCATATACCTGATTCGGATCTGTTTCCTTCATAACCGGATAAGTTTCCGAAGCCACCTGTTTGAAAGTCTGGTTGTCATCCGATACTTCTACCGAAATACCTCTGGCATCGAATATCCAGTCACCTTTTTCCACACAGGTATGTAAGGTCATCGAACTGATTTCAGTCGCCTCCTTCAAGTCGATAACAGCTTCCATGTCATTTCCATAGAAAGCAATCCAGCGACCGGTCTTATAGTTACGATTACCCGTCATACCGTCTACCAGAGTAATGGCGCCGTTATATTCATACGCCTTGTTAATCGGCTGCAACATGGTGATTGGTTTTGCTGTCGACTTACAGAAAGAAATGCTGTCGCATGTAATGCGTGAAGTACCTTCCGGACGTATAGCAGCCATACGCAACACACAAGTCTTGTCAATGGACAAACCGTTTTCATACTTCAACGAAGCAGTTGTCGGTTCTGTACCGTCGAGTGTATAATACACAGGTGCATCGTCAATGGTATACGCATTTACATCCAGCTTTCCTGTTTCCTGATTAGGCTCAATCTTCACATTTACGTCGAAAATATGCGTTGCATAATTCCATCCCTTCAACTGATAAATCTTTGTCAGGCGGGCCGTACGCTTCAGGAAGCCTGCATAATCTTTCTTCTTGTCGGGAGTACTCCACTGCGTTTCACAAAGAGCAGCCATACGCGGTAACGTCATATACTGTACCTGAGCGAAAGTCGGCATATATTCCGTCCACACATTAGCCTGTACACCCGTAATGTATTTTTGTTCTTCCGGAGTCAACTCAGCCGGCATCGGCTCATAGCTGTATACACGGTCCATCGGGAGATATCCTCCGATAGCCAGCGGCTCACTCTCAATGTCCTTTGCCTGATAATAATCGAAGTACAAATAGGTATTTGGAGTCATGATCACGTTGTGTTTCTGGCGTGCAGCTTCGATACCTCCTGCTTCACCTCTCCACGACATAACGGTAGCATTCGGAGCCAGTCCGCCTTCCAAAATTTCATCCCAGCCGATTATATTGCGTCCATGTTCATTCAGGAACTTTTCAGCTTCTCCGATGACATAACTTTGCAGATACTCTTCTTTCGAATGTTTGCTGTCGCCCTTAATGCCCAATGCCTTGATTCTTGCCTGACATTTCGGACAGGTTTTCCACTTGTCTTTCGGGCATTCGTCACCACCTACATGGATATATGGCGACGGGAAGATATCGATAATCTCAGCCAGTACATCCTTAATGAACTGAATTGTCTGGTCATTTCCAGCACAAAGCACATTATCGGAAACGCCCCACATCGTCCAGACTTTATACGGACCACCGGTACATCCCAGCTCCGGATAAGCAGCCAGCGCAGCCTGCATGTGTCCCGGAAGGTCAATTTCAGGAATAACGGTAATATAACGTTCTGCCGCATAAGCAACGATTTCCTTCGCTTGTTCCTGTGTATAGAAACCGCCATAAGGCTTACCGTCATATTCACCTGAATTATGTCCGATAACCGTTTCGTCACGTTTCGAACCGATTTCCGTCAGTTTCGGATATTTCTTGATTTCGATACGCCATCCCTGATCTTCGGAAAGATGCCAGTGGAAACGGTTGATGTTATGCAAGGCAAGCATATCTATGTAGGTCTTGATTTCGTCCACGGTAAACATGTGACGACCCACGTCGAGCATCATACCACGATAGCTGAAACGCGGACTGTCGTTGATTTCCACGGCAGGCAGTTCAATCGCTCCACCTCCTTCGTGTACAGAAACCGACTTACGCAACGTCTGAATGCCATAGAATACTCCAGCCTCAGAAGGAGCGGTAATCACCACTTTCTTGCCATCCACAGTCATACGGTATGCCTCCGGCGAATTAGCTTCCAGTCCCAGCTTCAGTACGATTCCGCTTTCTTTATCTCCTTCCTGTACCTTCAGGTCAATGCCGGTCTGTTCCTTGATGAACGAAGCCAGAAACTCAGCGTTCTTCTTCATCTTTTCATTACCGGCCGTGTAATAAATCGTTTCTCCGCTCTTCAGCAGGAAGCCGTTTTGTTGAGGAGTTGTCATCTCCAGAGGCATCGGCACAATCTGATAATCAGCGACAGCCGTCGGTTGTTCCGTACAAGAGGTCGCCAATATACCGGCAAATGCCAGCCCCAAGCAGTTCAATTTTGAGAATGGTTTCATAAAAGTTAAATATAAAGGTTAGTATTCAATTTATTCATGTTCAATAGAGCAGATATCGCCCAACTGACGTATGTTCACCGTGAGATTTTCCAGTGCACATCCGTTGCCCGAAGTTACAAGTATCTTTCGGGAAACACCAGGCAACAGGTCGAAAAAATTATCCGAAAAACGTACTCCCTGAACCGGTATCTCGATAAACATATCACGAGCCAGCTGGTCCGACTTCAATGTCAGTTCATAAGCACCGTTTTTCTTTTTCATTTTGCAGCTGATCTTTGCCTGAGGCAAGTGCTGCGATTTGGGAAGTGCCGGATAATAAACTTCATCCGAAAGAATCTCTCGGCCATGCCTGTCCTTCAAGGTCATATGGATAAACGAAATAGTCGTATCACATGCGGCAAAAGCCTGATTCCAGTCCTCTTCATAAAATACAACGGAAGAATTAACTGGCAGCTTACCCTCTACCTGATGTCGGCGCAGCACCTTCCCTTTGAAGTTCATCAGTTCCATCTGCAACACGACATCTTTTGTCTTCAGCACATCCGACATAACATAGTATCTCAGTTTATCTCCCTCACGGACAGCATCTACCAGCACGGGGGCAAATGCCCGGCGACTCTGGTAATGCAAGGCCTTCCAGTTACCGAAGTAATCGATAGCCGACCACGAAACCACCGGCCAGCTGTCATTGAGCTGCCAGATCAGACTGCCCATGCAATACGGACGATTCCGACGATGCGCTTCCATTCCCTGACGCATTCCGTGTCCTTGCAGCACCAGTCCCAGATACACCAGATCCTCAAATTTTTCAGGAACCGGATAATACAGTCCCATGGTCTTCTTAATCAGGAAATTGCCGATTGAACTCTTCTGATGTGCGTTCATCACCGGCGATTCCATGTCATAGTCTTCCGGCGTAGCAAAGGAATGTATAGTTTTCATTTCAGGAAACGACTGGAAGCCGAATTCGCTCATGAAACGGGGAATTTCCGTATCCAGACTCTCGAAAGGTTTCTGTCCGTACCATGTTCCCCAATTATGGCTGTCCCCTCTCTTCCAGCTCTCCGACCTGCCCCAATTGGCTTCGTAAGGAGAACTCTCCAGATAAAACCTGCCGGGATCCAGCTCTTTCACTTTTTCCGGCAACAGCTTACGGAACAATATATCATATCCGTCTGCCAGTTGCTGATAGATTTCAGGACCATATTTCCGCTTCCATCCCCAGTATTTCATACCCTCACCGACTTCATTGTTGCCACACCACATTGCCAGCGAAGCATGATTGCGCAGACGCTTGATGTTGTAAACCACTTCCTCCGATACCTGTTTCAGAAAAGCAGGGTCATGCGGATAAGGGGTACAGGCAAACATAAAGTCCTGCCACACCAGTATCCCCCGCTTGTCTGCCTCCTCATACAAGGCATCGTCTTCATACACTCCTCCACCCCAGACACGTATCATATTCATGTTTGCAGCCTGTACATCCTCCAGCAGGCGGACATACCGCTCACGGGTGACACGTGGCAACAAGGCATCCGAAGGTATCAGATTGGTTCCCTTGGCGAACATCGGAATACCGTTCACCTCAAAATAGAAGCTCATACCCAGGCTATCCTCCTCGTTTACGACACGTATCGAGCGAAGTCCGATCCGATGTTGCTGGCTGGCAACCGTTTCTCCATCCATGCAGACCGAAGCACGGAAATCATACAAGGCAGCCTCTCCCCATCCATTGGGCATCCATAAATGCGGAGATTCAATGGTCAGAGGAAGCGATACCGTATTCAGCCCCGGTTGCAAGCGGATCGTTTGCTCCACACTCCGGCTCTCCTCCTGTCCGTAAGCATAGGTCACCTTTACCTGTGCCTCTTGTATTTCGTTGCCGAGATTACGTATTTCCAGCCGATTGTCTACTTCCGCCCGGTCAGAAGTTACCGACTGCTGGCAGACAAAATAATCGTCTATTTCCGCCTGATTGGCAAATTCCAGACGGACCGGTCGCCAGATACCACAGGTCACCATCCGGATTCCCCAGTCCCAACCGTATGAATAAGGCGCCTTGCGGGTGAAGATACTTACCCGTTCGGCCCGATGATCATTGGCTGCCGGATAAATAAAGCCGTTTGTTTCCCACTGAGGCATGGCTTCCCGAATCGGCGAACGGAAGCGGATGAGCAGCTTGTTCTCCCCGCTCCTCAAAACCTGTTTCACCGGTACCCGATAGCCGACAAACATATTGTCGGCCTTCAGTATGCATGCTCCGTTCAGCGAAACATCGGCATACGTGTCAAGTCCGTCAAAAGCCAGGAAAATTTCTTGATGTGCAAGTTGCTCTTCCGAGAGCACAAAGGACGTCCGGTACAACCAGTCTTCATCTTCCACCCATTGTATCTCTTTTTCATTCATCCCGTAAAAAGGATCAGGTAGTTTACCCAGGGCCATCAAATCCTGATGGACAGTACCGGGCACAGTGGCAGGCAACCATTCATCACTTCCATACTTTGAAAACTGCCAGTTGGAGTGAAGTGTCAGACTATCGGCAAGTACGGTATTACCCAACGAAAAAAGACTTGTCCATAATACCGCCAGAATGATTTTCCACATATTTTTCACATTACAGATTTAAGAACCATACCACTAGATTTCGCTCCCCTCACTCCCATCTTTCAAGAGCTTCAAAAAAGCAGGACAAAAGGATTTCAGGCGAAATTTCTTCATTATACAAAATAAAGCAAGTTTTTCCGATAAAACAAATAAAATCAATCGGAAAAACTTGCTTTATTTCATCAAACGCCCCAATGTTCGTTTGATGAAATCAATTAGTCGTCGAAATTTATTTTACTTTCAGCTTATCAAATCCTTCGCCGTACACTCCCACCACATTGCTTTGGGAAACAAAAGCATCCGGATCGATATCTTTTACCAGACGGAAAATATCAAGCGACTCACCTTTCTTTGCCAGCACCACAATAACCTTGATATCTTGCTTGCTATACCAGCCCTGTCCGTCGAGCAACGTTACCCCACGGTCTATCTGGGTAGAAATACCTTCTGCTATCTGCTCATATTTCCGTGAAAAGATCAGGAACTGGACCGACTGACGGGAACTGTTGATCACATAATCAATGACGAAACTCATGATAAACAGCACACAGAAACCGAATAACACGCGTTTCCAGTCGTGAAAGATGAAGTAACACGACGAAATGATCACGATATCACAATACATCATCATACGCCCCAAGGTAACGTCCTTGTATTTATTGATAATCCATGCGATAATATCCGTTCCTCCCGTACTACCGTTGTTGCAGAATACGATACCGATTCCGAAGCCAAGCAGTCCGGCACCGATGACACAAGCCATGAACTCCTGCCCCGGTCCCAAAAGCTGAGGAAGATTTCCGTCACTGTTCCTGAACAATACTTGAAACCACCACAGCAGGAAGGTCAGCATAAAGATGGCATAGATGGTCTTCACGCTGAATTTCGGCCCCAGAATCTTCAAGGCAAATCCCAGGAAAACCGCATTAATCACAAAGTAAGAAACCTGAATCTCTATCCCGGTAGCATAATAAATAATAGCGGCAATACCACTTACTCCACCGGTTGTTATCTGGTAAGGCAACAGAAAAGCGACCCATCCCAGCGCATAACATACCAGCCCGAAAGTAATGGCAAGGTAGTCTTTCGACTCCCTGCCTATTTTTCTCTTTAGAATCGCTTCCATACGTGTGCGATTAAAGTACGATGTTTACAATCTTCTTCGGCACGATGATGACTTTCTTCGGTGTCTTGCCTTCAATCCATTTCTGCGACTGTTCATCGCTCATAACGGCTGCCTGAATGGTTTCATTGTCTGCATCGGCAGGGAATTCCATCGTAAAACGAGCTTTTCCATTGAAAGAAATCGTATATTTCACACTGTCTTCCTTCAGGTATTCTTCGTTGAATACCGGCCATTGTGCATCACAAACCGAAGTAGTATGTCCCAGAGCTTCCCACAATTCTTCTGCCAAATGTGGAGCAAACGGAGCGATCAGTACTACCAGATCACTCATCACAGCCTTGTTACGGCATTTCAGCGAAGTCAGTTCGTTTACACAAATCATGAAGGCACTGATAGAAGTATTGTAAGAGAAGGTTTCAATATCGCCTGTCACCTTCTTGATCAGCTTATGAATAGACTTCAGTTCTTCCTTGGTAGGTTCTCCTTCAGCCGGCATGAAGTTGCCCTGACGGTCGTAGAACAAGTTCCAGAGCTTCTTCAGGAAACGGTGAACACCGTCGATACCGTTTGTATCCCACGGCTTAGACTGCTCTACCGGTCCGAGGAACATTTCGTACATACGCAGCGTATCGGCACCATATTTCTCGACAATCATGTCCGGGTTCACTACGTTGTACATCGATTTACTCATCTTTTCGACTGCCCATCCACAGATATATTTACCGTCTTCCAGGATAAATTCTGCATTGTGGTATTCCGGACGCCAGTTCTTGAAGGCTTCTACATCCAGCACATCGTTTGAAACGATGTTGACATCTACATGCAGCGGAGTCACGTCGTACTGATCTTTCAAGCCCAGTGAAACAAAGGTATTGGTATCCTTGATACGGTAAACAAAGTTGCTTCGGCCCTGAATCATACCCTGGTTCACCAGTTTCTGGAACGGCTCTTCCTTGATGCTTACACCCAAGTCGAACAAGAACTTGTTCCAGAAACGAGAATAAATCAAGTGTCCGGTAGCATGTTCCGTACCACCCACGTACAAGTCAACGTTCTGCCAGTAACGGTCGGCTTTTTCAGAAACCAATGCCTGATCGTTGTGCGGATCCATGTAACGCAAGTAGTAAGCCGATGAACCGGCAAATCCCGGCATGGTATTCAGTTCCAGCGGGAAAACAGTTACGTTATCTATCTTGGTATTCTCTACCACTTCACCTTTGGTTACATCCCATGCCCATTTGGTAGCATGTCCCAATGGAGGTTCACCGGTTTCGGTAGGCAGGAATTTATCTACTTCAGGAAGTTCCAGCGGCAACTTGCTTTCGTCTATCATGTAAGGCATGCCATCCTTGTAGTAAACCGGGAACGGCTCACCCCAGTAACGCTGACGAGAGAAAATGGCATCACGCAGACGGTAGTTCACTTTCACACGACCCAAGTGATGTTCTTTCACATATTTCTTGGTAGCAGCAATGGCTTCCTTGATAGTCAGTCCGTTCAGGTTCAAATCGCAGTAAGGAGTAACTCCTGCTTTCGGCGAATTACATACGATACCTTCCTTCGCGTCGAAACTTTCTTCCGATACATCACAACCTTCTACCAGCGGAATGATCGGCAAGTTGAAGTGTTTTGCAAACGCGTAGTCACGACTGTCGTGAGCCGGAACGGCCATGATAGCACCTGTACCGTAACCAGCCAGTACATAGTCGCTGATCCATACCGGAACAGCCTCTCCTGTAAACGGATTGACAGCGTACGAACCACTGAACACGCCTGTTACACGACGGTCGGCGATACGTTCACGTTCGGTACGTTTCTTGGTACGATCCAGATAAGCTTCCACTTCTGCTTTCTGACCTTCGGTTGTCAGCAGCGGAACAAGCTCACTTTCAGGAGCCAGCACCATGAATGTTACTCCAAACATGGTATCGGCACGGGTTGTAAAGATGGTAAATTCCAGATCGCTGTCTTTTACCTTGAAACGAACTTCTGTACCTTCCGAACGGCCGATCCAGTTACGCTGTGTTTCTTTCAGCGAATCGGTCCAGTCCACCGTTTCCAGTCCGTCGAGCAGACGCTGAGCATAGGCTGAAACACGCAGACACCACTGGCGCATCTTCTTCTGAACCACCGGATAACCACCTCGTTCGGATACCCCATCCACTACTTCATCATTAGCCAGTACGGTACCCAGTTGCGGACACCAGTTCACCATTGTTTCACCCAGATAAGCGATACGGTAGTTCATCAGCACTTCCTGCTGTTCTTTTTCGCTCTTGGCCTTCCATTCTTCTGCCGTAAAGCTCAGTTCTTCAGTGCAAGCTACATCCAAGCCTTCCGTTCCTTTTTCTTCGAAATGCTTGATCAGTTCGCTGATAGGTTCAGCCTTTCCGCATGCGTTGCAGTAATAGCTGTTGAACATCTTCTGGAAAGCCCACTGAGTCCAGTGGTAATATCCCGGATCACAAGTACGCACCTCGCGGTCCCAGTCGAACGAGAAACCAATCTTGTCCAACTGCTGACGGTAGCGGTTGATGTTGTTTACGGTAGTGATAGCCGGATGCTGGCCGGTCTGAATGGCATATTGTTCGGCAGGCAGACCGTAAGCATCGTATCCCATCGGGTTCAATACATTATAGCCCTGCAAGCGTTTGTAACGAGCATAAATATCGCTGGCAATATATCCAAGCGGATGTCCTACATGCAGTCCCGCTCCCGACGGATAAGGGAACATGTTCAGTACGTAGAACTTTTTCTTCGATTCATCTTCAACAACTTTGTAGGTCTTGTTATCCACCCACTTCTGCTGCCATTTTTTTTCGATTTCTCTGAAATTATATTCCATAGTGGCGTTATATATTTGATTTTTTTACGATTTCCGCAATATCGTGCAAAGATAGTAAGTCTTCGGGAATAAACCCGTTTTTTCCGCCAACAAATATCAATCAATCGGTTATCTTGCAGCCTATTATCTCCCACCCTGTCTAAATGCCGGCAAAAACCGTCTTTTTTCCGCCCGGAAATGCAGAAAGACATCGGCACGTTTTTACTGAAACGTCACCAGGTTTTCAACATAGCTTGCAGATGTTATCAACAATCTGTGAACAACGGTTTAAATAGTGGTTAATATCTTAATTATCAATATAAAATACACCTCTATCAATCGACTGAAAAAGAAACTATCAACAGAGGTTTCAACAAGCATGTCAACATACAGGAACAAAAAATTCCCCTCTGCGTCTTTATCTCCATAAAGCACAAAGGGGAATTATAATCAGATAAATCAGGAAATTACTTATCAAAATCCGCCCAGTTCGTCAGGCGCATGTCGCCTTTTTTGATGAATACCTGATGCATACCCAGCGCAGCCGACAAGCTGTGGCAAGTCTGCCCTTTGGTCGAAATCTTCAGGTAATCCCACAACAACTGCTTGTAGTCCGGATGCGCACAATTTTCGATGACAGCCTGTGCACGCTCCATCGGGCTCTTCCCTCTCAGGTCGGCAATACCCTGTTCGGTAATAATCACATTCACCGAGTGCTCGCTGTGATCCAGGTGCGATACCATCGGCACGATGGAACTGATACATCCTCCTTTAGCCGTCGACGGACAAGAGAAAATCGAAATATAAGCGCTGCGCGTAAAGTCGCCCGAACCGCCGATACCGTTCATCATCTTCGTACCACAAATATGCGTAGAGTTTACATTTCCGTAAATATCCGCTTCGATAGCCGTGTTCATCGAAATGACACCGATGCGGCGAACTACCTCCGGACAGTTGGATATTTCCGACGGACGGAGTACCAGCTTGTGGCGGAAGAAATCCATATTATCGTAAATATCTTGCAGACAGTCGTTTGTCACACTGAGCGAACAAGTACTGCCAAACTTGATTCTACCCTCTTTTATCAGATTAATGACTGAATTTTGAATGACCTCCGTATACATTTCAAACGGTGGAATGCTGGGGTCCTTACCCAGCGCGCTGAGCACCGCATTGGCAATGTTTCCTACACCCGACTGCAACGGCAGGAAGGTAGACGGAATAATCCCGCGGCGCATGTCCGCAGCCAGGAAATCGGCAACGTTCTGACCGATCTTATCGGTTACAGGGTCCGGATCGTGGAAACCACGTGCTTCATCCGGAAGATTTACCTCCACCACTCCCACAATCTTTGCCGGATCTACCTGAATATAAGGTAATCCGATGCGGTCACTCGGACGTACGATCGGAATCGGACGACGATACGGCGGACGTTCCATTTCGTACAAGTCATGCACTCCAATCAGACTCTTGCTGTGAGCAGCGTTCAGCTCTACAATCACGCGGTCGGCCAGGCGGGCAATCGTCGGCGAAATGCCCACCCCTGCCGTCAGATAAATCCGTCCGTCGGCAGTCAGTTCACAAGCTTCGATAATTGCCGTAGTCACGTGTCCCAGAAATCCGGAACGCAGACGCTGCGCTACTTGCGACAAATGTATATCGGTATAATTAATCTCTCCGGCATTCACAGCCTTACGGAAATCAACATTCGTTGTATATGGTGCACGAAAATGAATAGCATGAGCACGAGCCAGCACCCCGTCGCAAGAATCTCCCGTAGAAGCTCCCGTAATGATTCCTACCTGAAACTGTTCTCCCCGGGCGTGTTTCTCTTCTGCCTGCTTGGCAAGCTCTGCCGTAACGGCTTTCGGACTTCCTGCCGGTGTAAACCCGCTCAGGGCGATAATCTCTCCATCTTTTATCAGGCTGGCAGCTTCGGCTGCGGTCATAATGTTATAATTCATGGTATTAGGTGTTTTATAATTGTTAGTATTAAACTTTCATTACTTTCGGTTCTAGTATTTACGGTTAAAAATTTCAGAATAAATAAAGGCACGCCGCACCTCTTCCGGTGTTCTCAGCCGGATATCCCTGCCCGACGCACTTGGCGGAGCCGCATGCTGTACATCCCTTTCCTGCGGTTTGCCGGATGCTTTCCGGTTCCTTCTCTCCGCTCCTTCTCTCCTTCTATCTTTCTCTTTTACAGCACGATGAGCCACATGCTCTTCTTTCACGAAAGACTCAGTATCTTCCGCTTCCACACGCACCGGTGCTCTCCCCGCCGTTCTCCCGCGGGAAGTACGATTTCGTTTCTTTTCTTTTTTGATATAATTCCGATACGCAGTCAGGGCAACAGCCACTACCACAACCAGTATGCTTACCACGTCGTCCATCGTCTGTCCAAATGTTAAGGAGTTGCCCAAAGATACTAATAAATATCACATATTCATGGAATTTAGGGAAGAAACTCATATATTTGCAAATGAATTTATTAAATAATAACATAACATTATGACAAAAGAAGCTACGGGAGCGGACTTTAAATCCGCAACCGAACTGGAAACCAAAAAACTATTTATTGAGACTTACGGTTGTCAGATGAATGTGGCCGACAGCGAGGTTATCGCGTCTATCATGCAGATGGCAGGATATACTCCCTGCGATAGCCTGGATGAAGCCGATGCCGTATTTATGAACACCTGTTCCATCCGCGACAACGCCGAACAGAAAATTCTGAACCGTCTGGAGTTCTTCCATTCGCTGAAGAAAAAGCGCAAGCATCTCATCGTAGGTGTACTGGGATGTATGGCCGAACGTGTAAAAAACGACTTGATCGAAAACCATCACGTCGACCTGGTAGCGGGACCTGACTCTTATCTTACGCTGCCCGATCTGATCAGTGCCGTCGAGGCAGGAGAGAAGGCCATCAACGTAGAACTTTCTACTACAGAGACTTACCGCGATGTCATTCCTTCACGTATCTGTGGAAACCACATCTCCGGCTTTGTATCCATCATGCGCGGATGCAACAATTTCTGCCACTACTGCATCGTACCTTATACACGCGGACGTGAAAGAAGCCGCGACGTAGAAAGTATCCTGAATGAGGTACGCGACTTGCAGCGCAAAGGTTACAAGGAAGTGACCTTGCTGGGACAGAACGTAAACTCTTACCGTTTCGAGCGGGAAGGAGAGGTGGTAACATTCCCGATGCTGCTGCGTATCGTGGCCGAAGCCGTACCCGATATGCGCGTACGCTTCACGACTTCGCATCCTAAGGACATGAGCGACGAAACCTTACATGTCATTGCCGACGTGCCCAACGTATGCAAGCACATCCACCTGCCGGTACAGAGCGGAAGTTCACGTATTCTGAAACTGATGAACCGCAAATATACACGCGAATGGTACCTGGAAAGGGTAGAGGCCATCCGCCGTATCATCCCCGACTGCGGACTGAGCACGGATATTTTCTCCGGCTTCCACTCCGAAACGGAAGAAGACCACCAGATGAGCCTCTCGCTGATGCGCGAATGTGCTTACGACTCGGCCTTCATGTTCAAGTATTCCGAGCGTCCGGGAACATACGCTTCCAAGCATCTACCCGACGACGTCCCCGAAGAAGTCAAGATACGCCGCCTGAATGAGCTGATCGAATTGCAGAATCAATTGTCTGCCGAGAGCAATGCCCGCGACGTAGGCAAAACCTTCGAGGTACTGGTTGAGGGAGTATCCAAGCGCTCAAAAGAACAGCTGTTCGGACGTACAGAACAAAATAAAGTCGTGGTATTCGACCGTGGTACGCACCGTATCGGCGATTTCGTACGTGTACGCATCACCGAATCCAGCTCTGCTACGCTGAAAGGCGTTGAAGTTAGTGACTAATCCCAAAAACAATAACGAAATACATAAAATCAAATTCGAAAAGTAACAATGAAAAGAAGAATCACGCTCAGTTGGCTGCTCATGGCACTAATCTGCTTGCCCATGTTCGCTCAGATGCAAGATCCGGTACGGTTCAAGACCGAATGGAAAACTCTTTCGGCTAATGAAGCTGAAATTATCTTTACTGGTACGATGGACCAGGGTTGGCATGTATATTCTACCGACCTGCAAGAAGGAGGTCCTACTTCTGCAACTTTCAACATCGACAAGATAGAAGGTGCCGAACTGGTTGGTAAGTTGACTCCGATAGGAAAGGAGATCAAGCAGATGGACCCTATTTTTGAAATGGAAGTGAAATTCTTCGAAGGTACGGCCAAATTCTCTCAGAAAGTTAAACTGACCGGCGGCAATTACCTGATTACCGGTTACCTGGAATATGGTGCTTGCAACGACCAGAACTGTCTGCCACCTACCAGCGTAGATTTTTCTTATAAAGGAACAGTTGCCGCAACTGCTTCTGCCGCACCGGCTTCTGCCAAGGGTGAAGAAGAAGTTGCTGCCAGCGAACCTGCCGAAACAGCAGACTCTGCGGCAGTAGCAGCAGCTCCCCAGACTTTAAAGGAAGCAACCGATTACTGGAAACCGGTTATCAAGGAACTTTCCAGCTACGGAGACAACGAAGAACAGCAGTCACATTCCTGGATTTATATCTTCTTTGCCGGAATGGTAGGAGGTATACTTGCTTTGTTCACTCCTTGTGTATGGCCCATCATCCCGATGACGGTCAGCTTCTTCCTGAAACGTACAAAGGACAAGAAAAAAGGTATCCGCGACGCATGGACCTATGGAGCTTCTATCGTAGTCATCTACGTGGCATTAGGACTTGCCATTACGTTGATTTTCGGAGCCAGTGCATTGAACGCTTTGTCAACCAATGCAATCTTCAACATCTTCTTCTTCCTGATGCTGGTTGTCTTCGCCGCTTCTTTCTTCGGAGCGTTCGAAATCACCCTGCCGTCTAAGTGGAGCAACGCTGTCGACAGCAAGGCAGAAGCAACCACCGGTCTGCTCAGCATCTTCCTCATGGCATTTACCTTGTCACTGGTATCTTTCTCTTGTACAGGTCCTATCATCGGATTCCTGCTGGTAGAAGTTTCCACCACAGGTAGCGTGGTTGCACCGGCTATCGGAATGTTGGGCTTCGCCATTGCCTTGGCTTTGCCGTTCACTCTCTTCGCCATGTTCCCGTCATGGTTGAAATCCATGCCGAAATCAGGCGGTTGGATGAACGTCATCAAGGTTGTACTGGGCTTCCTGGAACTGGCATTCGCACTGAAGTTCCTGTCGGTTGCCGACTTGGCTTACGGCTGGAGATTGCTCGACCGTGAAACCTTCCTGGCACTCTGGATCGTTATCTTTGCACTGCTGGGTATGTATCTGCTGGGCAAAATCAAGTTCCCGCACGACGACGATAATAATAAGGTAGGGGTAGGACGCTTCTTCCTAGCACTCTTCTCACTGGCCTTTGCCGTATACATGATTCCGGGACTTTGGGGAGCACCGCTGAAAGCTGTCAGCGCTTTTGCACCTCCTATGCAGACTCAGGACTTCAACCTATACAAGAACGAAGTACACGCTAAATTCAACGACTTCGATGCCGGTATGGAATATGCCCGCCAGAACAACAAGCCGGTCATGATTGACTTCACCGGATACGGTTGCGTAAACTGCCGTAAGATGGAACTTGCCGTATGGACCGATCCGAAAGTCAGCCAGATCCTGAACGACGACTACGTACTGATTACACTGTATGTAGACGAAAAGACCAAGTTGCCGGAACCGATCAAGGTGACAGAAAACGGAACAGAACGCACCCTGCGTACGATAGGCGACAAGTGGAGCTACCTGCAACGCTCTAAATTCGGAGCCAACGCACAGCCGTTCTACGTATTGCTCGACAACGAAGGCATGCCGCTGAACCAATCGTATTCTTACGACGAAGACATTGCCAAATACGTAGACTTCCTCCAGACTGGTCTCAAGAACTACAAGAAATAATGTTCCCTGACGGAACACCATACAAAAAGCTCCCGGAAACCTCTTTTACAAGCTTCCGGGAGCTTTTTTTCTATCCGTTTCCCATCCGGTGTTCATCCACCGTCCGGCAGACATCATTCCAGGCTCTTATACGTCTTTTTCAGCTCCTGCCACAAGAAAGCCCGGTCGTACCTGCTGCCAATCAGCTCGCGCGCGTTAGCAGCCATTTTCTGCCTTGCAGCCTCGTCGGTAACCATCCGCCTCATGGCCTCCAGCAGCGCCGATTCATTACGGGGAGGAATAATCACCCCGTTCACTCCGTCGCGAATAATCTCGCTGCATCCGTTGATATTGGTCACGATAGAAGCCAGACCCATCGCTCCCGCCTGAAGTACCACATTCGGAAAGCCCTCCCGGTAACTCGGAAAGACAAACACATCCGAAGCAGCCAGATACGGCCGGATATCATCCTGCCATCCGGCAAACGTCACCCGGCTGTTCTCTAAAAACATCTGTTTGGTTTCCGACGATACCGGATCCAGCTTCTCTTCGAAATCTCCCACCAGCAGCAACCTGCACGACGGGAACTCTTTTTCCAGCCTTGCAAAAGCCTCTGCCAGTTCGTTCATGCCTTTATCACCGACAATTCGCCCTACAAAACAGAAGGTTATACAATCTTTCTCCCGGATGCTTTCAGCCTTTTTCATGACCTCTTCCGTCCGGTCGAAATACGTCATATCAATCCCGTTGATATTGCCGTTTCCCACGATATGCAGTTCCTTGTGCGTAATGCCGAAACGTTCCAGATCCCTCTTGACCCCTTCACCTTCCGGATTAATGAATGTAGCACAGGCACACGTCAGTTTGTCCGTAGCCATCAGCAGCCTCCGTTTCAGTCCCGTCGAGGTAGGGAAGACCAGTCCCGTAAACAAGTGGAATCTGACCGGCACCCCGCAGATCCGGGCCGCCAGCATCCCCAGCAACCCTGCCTTCGGGGTCATCGTATGCACCATCCACGGCTTTTCCTTCCGTATCAGTTTAATCAAGGCAAAGAGCGATTTCAAATCCTGAATAGGGGAGATGCGCCTCTCCATCCGTATTCCTACCGTGCGCACCCCTTCTCTGGCTCCCACTTCTTCCAGATCCTTTCCGGGAGAAGAAACAGCCACCATTTCATAGTCCTCATTCAGCATGCGCAACTGTCCTTGCAGCAACAGGTTCAGCGATATAGGTACCGTCGCTATCCGTAAGACTTTCTTTTTCATAGCAGTTTCTTTATTACTTCACACCGGTTGCCCAAGGCAAGTACTCCGTCGGGAACATCCTTGACAACGACCGAACCGGCACCAATTACACTCCATTTTCCGATTTTCACACCGGGAATCACCGTCGAACCGGCTCCAATCCACGTTCCTTCTCCCACCTGTACATTTCCACACAACGTGCAGTGCGGTGAGATATGTACGAAATCACCAATCACACATTCATGATCCACCGAAGCCCCGGTATTAATGATACAATGCCTGCCAATCTGCGTACACGTCTGTACGATGGCCCCCTGCATCACGACCGTGCCTTCACCTATCCGCGCCGACTCCGATACGATAGCCGAAGGATGAACCGCCGTACCAAAAGTCGCATGTACCTTTTCGGCAATCAGCTTCCTTGTCCGGTTGCTTCCGATACTGATAATCAGCGGAGAAATATCCTCCGTCTGTCCGTGCAGCACCTTCACACCCATCACTTCCTCCAGCTCCCGATTGTCATCGATCAGTGCCTCGATGCACTTTCCTTCCGCTTTCAGGATATCCATTATCACCTTTGCGTGTCCGCCTGCTCCATATAAAAACATAGTTTCTCCTTTCAGTTATGACCGTTAAAAAATTCCGTAGTAGCCTGTCCCGTTTTAGAGATTCCCTCCCTTACGAGCACCTTCTTCACTGTCAGCATTACAATCTTCACGTCCAGCCAGAACGAACAATGGTCCACATACCACACGTCCAGTTCAAATTTCTTTTTCCAGCTGATATCATTTCTTCCATGCACTTGTGCCCAGCCCGTAATACCCGGCCTCACTTCATGCCTTCTTGCCTGTTCCTTGCTGTACAAAGGCAAGTATTGCGGCAGCAGCGGACGTGGTCCAATCAATGCCATATCACCTTTCAGCACATTCAGCAGTTGCGGCAGTTCATCCAGCGAAGTAGACCGGATAAACCGGCCTGTACGAGTCAGCCGCTGAGCATCCGGCAGCAAATTGCCCTGAGCGTCCCGTTCGTCGGTCATCGTTTTAAATTTCAATACTTTAAACAGACGGGCATCCTTTCCCGGACGTGTTTGGGTAAAGAACACCCCGGCGCCTTTGTTGGCTATGACAAGCAACAAAGCAACCACTCCCATCACCGGCAGCAGAACAATGACGGCAATCAGTGCCAGACAGCAGTCTATGACTCTTTTTAAACAGTTTTTATACATGACAACAATATTTCAGCATTGCAAATTTATGGGCAAACCGCGCTTCTAAATCAAAAATATATTACAAAATATAAGGTTTTGCAGCATCTTTTTCCCACTGTGCAAAGTTAGGATAAATAATATAATCTGCTAAATTACGACATGTCAAAATCAGTGATATCCTACAATATTCCCTCTCTTGGAACAATGAAATAGAGTTTCGGCAGAAGAAAGTATATCAACAAAAAGGAGAAAGGCAATAATCAGAAAATTATACACTTTTGATGCCGATAGAAACTAAATTATCTCTTTTTGATATAATTTCTATTTTGACAATCAAGAATTTATATATAAGCAATAAAAATCAAATTTAATTTATGCCTTTTTGCAATTCTTTATTCAAATAATTATCCTAAATTTGTTTGAAACGCGTGTTCATTCATCCCAAAAACATGTTTTATAATAGTAAAAAGATAATTAGCACTCGTTTTTATAAAAAAATATTAAATACCTTATGGCGTATTCCAAAAAATTATTACATTTGCCGAATAGAATAGAGAGTTATATAAAATATGCTGAAAGAGTTTATGGTATGACTCTTGAATAGTTATGTTAAATAAGTTAATTTTTAACATACTATTTTTAGTCCGAATGTAACAATTGGGGTGTCCCCGAGGTATATCCAAGAGTTATCAGTATGGAAGAAAATGATAAGCATTGGTATCCTATTAGGGTTACATATTCACAAGAGATGAAAGTCAAGAGCTATTTTGACTTTTGTCAGTTAGCCAACTTCATTCCGATGAAGTACTCTGAAACACATCGTAACGGCCATTTAAAATTAAAGCTCGTTCCGGTCATACATAATTTAATATTCGTAAACTGCACTAAAAAAGAGATTGAGCAAATAAAGAAAGAGAGTCCCGTATCCACCAAGATCAGGTACATCATCGATGGTGAAACAAGGAAACCTATCATCATTCCCGAAAAGCAGATGCAAGACTTCATTGCCGTATCAGGTTCTGTCGACGAACAGATCCTTTACCTGACCCCCCAGGAGGTCGCACTCAAGAGCGGCGATTATGTACGCATCACAGGTGGAGTATGGAAAGGTATAGAAGGGAAACTGGTACGTATTAAGAAGAACTTACGGGTGATCGTCGAATTAAAAGGGCTGACAGCTGTAGCCACCGCAAGCATCCATCCGTCATTAATAGAGAAGATAGAGAAGCATGATTAGTATAAAGATAAAAAATTTAAACTTTTTCAGCAGATATGTGGTTTGGGCAGCCGACTGCCTTTTATCAGTATTATCAACCTCTTTTTGTTTTTTATTTTTCCATTATCTGATGAAGGTCGATACAGACATTCGCACTGTAATGACCATTCTTCTTATATCTGTTGTAACAAGTGTATGTGCCACCTGGCTCTGCAAGACCTATCAGGGCATCATCCGGCATTCCAGCCTCACCGAACTGATGCGCATCGTATATGCCATGTTCCTCAAAGCCCTGATATACGTCATTCTTGCCAATTTGTTGCTGGAATATACGGGACTGTTCGTATACACACTGATCGTATCCGACCTTATCATGTCCGTATTCCTGCTCATGTTCATCCGGGTGCTGATTGTCAATTTCTATTATAACCTGGTAGAAGCCATGGACAAGCGGAGCTACCGTGCACTGATATACGGTACTTCCGACGCAGCCATCAGTCTGGCCACCTACCTCAATAAATCACCCAATAGTGCCTATAACCTGAAAGGCTTCCTCACGCGGGAACCCCAGCTCAAGGACTACCGCATTCAGGGACATCCGGTTATTTACCTGTGCAAAGACTGCAACCTGAGCGAGAAACTGAAATCACAGCACATCAATACAATTCTGTTTGTCAATACCGACGATCTTCACAAAGACAGCGCACTTATCGAGGCAGGTATCCATCAGAACATCAACATGCGTATCGCCCCGCTGGTAGAAGACAACGGTACCATTTCTCAGCGCGTCCAGATGCGTGAAGTACAGATAGAAGACCTGCTGGAACGTGAAGAGATTAAAATCGATACTCAAAAAATCCAGCGGGAGATAGCCGGCAAGGTCATCATGGTTACCGGTGGTGCCGGCAGTATCGGAAGCGAGTTGTGCCGCCAGCTGTGCAAGTTCCATCCCAAGCAACTGGTTATATTCGATTTCTCGGAAACCGGTACTTACCAGATCGATATGGAACTGCGCAATACCTATCCCGATTGTCCCATTGTATCTGTCATTGGAAACGTACGCGACCGCCAGCGTGTGGAGTCACAGCTCAGCCTGTTCCGCCCCAACATCATTTTCCACGCGGCAGCCTACAAGCACGTGCCCATTATGGAAGAATATCCCTGCGAAGCGGTACGTACCAATGTAATGGGTACCCGCATTCTGGCCGACACAGCCGTAAAATACGGTGTAGAGAAGTTCATCATGATCTCTACCGACAAGGCAGTGCGCCCGTCAAATGTGATGGGAGCTACCAAGCACATTGCCGAGACCTACGTACAGAGCCTGGGTAACGCCATCAAGGAAGGAAAGGTAGCAGGCAAGACCTGTTTCATCACCACCCGCTTTGGAAACGTGCTGGGCAGCAACGGAAGCGTTATCCCGCTGTTCCGTAAGCAGATACTCGAAGGAGGTCCCGTTACGGTCACCCATCCCGACATCATCCGTTACTTCATGACCATTCCCGAAGCCTGCCAGCTGGTGCTGGAAGCCGCTTTTCTGGGAGAGGGCAACGATATTTTCATCTTCAACATGGGCAAGGCCGTCCGCATCGACGACATGGCACGAAAGATGATCCGTCTGTCAGGACTCATTCCTGACAAGGACATCAAGATCGAATATACCGGCCTGCGTCCCGGCGAGAAGTTATACGAAGAGTTATTATATAAAGAGGAGAACACGCTTCCCACTTCCAATCCGGACATCTTTCATGCCGAGAGCATCAACACAGACTATCAGACACTGGTACCCGAAATCGACAAGCTGGTTGCCATAGCAGGTACCGACGACAAACTGGAAACGGTAAAATACATGAAAAAGATTACACCCGAATTCATCAGCCAGCATTCCCGCTACGAAATGCTCGACCGGAAAGAAGAGGGAAAACAATGAAAGAACCTTGATTAATTATTTAAGAGAACTAACTAGTAATATTTATTTTATTATGAAACAGAGAGTTTTTTTGGCATTAATGATGCCCTTCCTTTTCATGAAAGGAATTTCTGCACAGGACGTTCATGGGACAGTTCTTTCAGAAGACAGTAAAGAAGCCAACACCTCGTATTGGGTTAGTCCAGAGACAAACAACGAGCGCGTGCTAAATCCGAACACCTTCCGCGACAACTGGTTCATTACAGTCAACGCTGGTACGTTCATTAATTTCTGCGACAACCTGGGTTCAGTCGACTTCGGCAAGCAATTCCAGCCGGCAGCCGGCCTCTCAGTAGGTAAATGGCTCTCCCCATGGGGCGGTATTCGTATCATGGGTATGTACGGACGTGGCTTCGGTCAGACCTACAAGCCAGTTCTCGACCGTACATATAACTGGAACATCGTAAACGGTTACATCGATGCGTTGTTCAATCTGCATAACCTTCTCGGCGGTTATAAGGAAAATCGTTTCTTCCAATTGATGGTGCTGGCCGGTATCGGTGTTGAACACACCTTCGGCTTCGGCGATGAAAGCTGGTACAAGGATTATCCTATCAATACCGAAAAGAACAACCTGCTCGGTTTCCGTACCGGTTTATTGGCTTCTTTCAGACTGCAAAAAGCCTTGTCTCTTAACATCGAAGCTTCAGTAAACTGCTTGGACGACTCTTACGACGGTTATATCTGGGATAACAAATGGGACGGACACGTCAACGTTCTGGTAGGTCTGGTTTATCGTTTCAAGAACCACGACGGTACACACCAGTTCACTTTTGCTCGCCGCGACCAGGACAAATACGATGCCCTGAACGACGAAATCAACCGCTTGCGTAAAGAAGTGGCCGAAATGAAGGCAGCCCCTGAAGTAAAAGTACAGCGTGAAGTAGTAGAAAGCGAACGTGTTTCTACACTGGTATCCTTCGAACCGAATTCTACAGCCATCAACAAGCTGCAGGAAGTAAACATCTACACAGCAGTAGAAGGCCTGAAGAAGATCCAGGACGGTGATTTGTACATCACTCCTATCAAGAACAGCGACATGAGCAGCGACTTGTTCAACGGCCGTGCCAACTCTATCCGCGATATGCTTGTCAAAGAATACAATGTTCCGGCAGGACACATCTTCATCGAAGAGAACAATGAACTGGTACGCTCACTCGATCCTGCAAAGAACTGTGTTATTATCTATATTGTAAAATAAAAATAAGATTATCACTATGAAAAAGATTCTTATTGCAGGCCTGACAGCTATCATGGCCACCAACATATATGCAGCAACCGAAAGTGTTCCTGCCAGCGATCTGAACGTGAAAGCAGATACCCTTCAGACCCTGAAACATTACAAAGGAGGAGACAACTGGTTCTTCAGTGTAGTAGCCGGAACCAACTTCTCACTAAGCGAAAACATCCGTTTTGCTCCCTTCGGCAAACGTCTGGGTCCGAGTGCCGGTATTGCCGTAGGTAAGTATTTCAACCCGGCAGTAGGTGCCCGTGTACGTGTAGCTTACATTAACCAGCACAGTAGAGCCAACAGCGAGCTGGTAGACGCTTATCCCGAAGTATACGGCGACGGTATTTACAAGTTCAGCATGGTTTCTACCTTCTTTGATGGTTTGTTCAATTTCAACAACATCTTCAAGCCATACAAGGAAAGTACCCGCTTCAACGTTGTCGGTGTATTGGGTATCGGATTCAACTCATCCTTTGGATTCGACGACAAGATCAAGAATTGGGCACCTTCTAAAGGCGGACAGTACTATGTTGATCGTTCCGGCGGAACTTACCTGGCTGTACACGCCGGTCTCCAGTTGGGCTATAAGGTGAACGATGCCCTCGACATCAACCTCGAAAGTACCTACAACGCTACCGACGATGGATATAACGGAACCCGTTACGATAGAAAGTACGACGGTTATATCTACGTAGTAGCCGGTGTGACTTATCACTTCAAAGACCACTACGGCGACCGTCGCTTCAAGTATGTCACCATGACCGACCAAGCACAGATCGACCGTCTCAACGCACAGATCAATGCCGCACGTGCCGAACTCGCCAACAAGCCTGAACCGATTGTACGTGTAGAAAAGAAGGTTGAAACCAACCGTGTACTCGACATGACTGTTTCCTTCATCATCGATAAGTACAACATTACCGATATCCAGAAGAACAACGTACAGAAAGTAGCTGAGTACCTGTTGAACAACCCGAACATCAACCTGATCATCACCGGTTACGCCGATGTACAGACTGGTAACCCGGCATACAACTTGAAGTTGTCTGAACGCCGTGCCAACGCTGTACGTAACATGCTGGTAAACGACTTCGGAGTAGATCCGTCACGTCTGCGTATCGACTACAAGGGTGATACCATCCAGCCTTACGAACGTAAGAACGAATGGAACCGTGTTGTAATATTTGTAACAGAAGAAAACAACAACAAATAATCATGAAGCACATCCATCTTTCACTGGCCCACATGAGCGGCAAAGAAGAAGCGTTTATCCACGAGGCCTTCCTTACCAACTGGGTAGTTCCCCTGGGGCCTAATGTCGATGGGTTCGAGAACGACCTTGCGACATGGTTAGGGAAAAAATCTGCGAATCCCCTCCACGTGGTAGCGCTCAGTTCAGGAACGGCAGCCATTCATCTGGCGCTGGTGATGTTGGGTGTAGGTCCCGGCGACGAAGTAATCTGCCAGAGTTTTACCTTCGCCGCCTCTGCCAATCCCGTAGTCTATCAGGGAGCCACCCCGGTATTTGTCGACAGCGAGCCCGATACCTGGAACATGGATCCGGAACTGCTTCGCCAGGCCATCGACGACCGCCTGCGTGTAACAGGCAAACTGCCGAAGGCAATCATCCCCGTACACCTGTACGGTACCCCCGCCCGCATGAACGAAATCCGTTCGGTTGCAACCGCTTACGGCATTCCGGTGCTGGAAGACGCTGCCGAAGCCATCGGCTCGGAATACGACGGACAGTATTGCGGAACCCTGGGAACCTACGGTGCCCTGTCGTTCAACGGCAACAAGATGATTACCACCAGCGGAGGAGGAGCCTTGATCTGCCCCGATGAGGGAAGCGCCCGTCGTGTCAAGTTCTACGCAACCCAGGCACGCGAGAACTTCCCTTATTACCAGCACGAGAAGATTGGCTACAACTACCGGCTGAGCAACATCTCCGCCGGAGTAGGACGCGGCCAGATGTATGTGCTCGACGAGCACATCGCCCGCCGCCGTGCCATACACGAGCTTTACGTGGAAAAGTTAAAAAACACACCGGGCATTACGGTGATGCAACCACGGTCTAATGTTGATTCACGTCCGAATTACTGGCTAAGCACCATCTTAGTCAACCCGCAGGAAGCCGGATTCACCTGGCAGGAGCTGTCCGCACGGCTCACGGCAGCCGACATCGAAAGCCGCCCATTGTGGAAGCCCATGCACCTGCAACCCGTCTTTGCCAACGCACCGCGCTATGTAAACGGAGTATCCGAAGCCCTCTTTGCCCAGGGACTCTGTCTGCCTTCCGGCCCGCTGGTAACCGATGAGGATGTGGATAGAATTGTAGAGATAATCAAGAATTAATTATTAATGCGAATCAGGAGTAGAAAATAGCTTCTGATTCAAGTTTTAAAAGTTTGTAATTCAGTTAATTATCTCATTGTTTTATTTTGCAATCTCCTTGAAAATCAGTATATTAGAGTAATAATTCCC